>Ga0256914_1000625_pt1 | contig 34426 bp, 32 predicted proteins | sample HulkmetaG_FD_191571 | JGI IMG/M metagenome (GOLD analysis project Ga0256914, IMG submission 191571) | Hydrothermal chimney microbial communities from Main Endeavour vent field at the Juan de Fuca Ridge, Pacific Ocean - Hulk | ecosystem: Environmental > Aquatic > Marine > Hydrothermal vents ... | reverse complement strand
TGCGCCCCAGACATCGTGTTTTTTTCACAACTTCTTTATATTCAACCTTTATGTGAGGTTTTTGGCCAGGGCCAGCCAGACCCCGCCCCAGCCCACCGAGCTATGAAGCCAAACGCCATCGCTTGCGCCATTTTGCATACCGAGAGGCCAACACCACCGTAGGCCACGAGGGGCGCCCCTCTAAGCGGGTGGTTGTCAAGGCTGCCTTCAACGCCTCGGCCGTGGTAAAAGCAGGCAACAAGGTCACCACTCGCCCCACTTCTCCCGCCGTGTGGGCGTCTGAGCCGGCAATCACCGCCAGCCCTCGCGCCGCGGCAAATTGCTGCGCCCGAAGGTTCGCCTCCCGCCCAAAGCAGCGGGCGTTGAGCCCCTCAATCGCATCAACCAACGGAGCAATGCGGGCCAAAGCCTCGGGCTTCCAATGCCCTTTGCGGCGCCGATCGAACGGATGGGCGACTGCCACCACACCGCCTTGCGCGCGAATTTGCGCAATGGCCTCCGCAGGCGGCAGCCCCGGCGGGATGGTCTCTTCCAAAAAATAGGCCAAGAGCTCGCCTTCGGTGGTCATAATCTCTTCGCCTACAATGACCCGCTCAGGGTCCAACTGCTGAGCGGCCTTAGCCCCCCACAGGGTGTTGTGGTCGGTAATGGCCACTTTCTGCAAGCCGCGGCGGCGGGCCATTGCCAACACAGCCTCGACCGACGTCAAGCTATCAGGTGAAGCCAAGGTATGAACATGAAAATCCACACGCCACATGGGGGTAATTCTACCACTCTCAGGGTACAATAGAGGTATGGTCATCTTAGGCGAATGGCGAGGCGAGCGCATCACCATCAGCGTACGCGAACGCGAACGCAGCCTCACCGTCAGCACGCAATGGGGAAGCACCCTCTTCACCGCCGCCTACGAAGGCGGGGGACGCCCGCGCACGTTCATCACCCAGGGCACGGTTTATCGGCGGGCGCTGGATGGGCGCATGCTGGCCAAATGGCGCCCTCAAGGCATGCGGCGCCAACGACGTTGGCTGACCCAAGACGAAGCGCTCCAAATCGAAGCCCAAGGGCGGGCTCTGCTCCAAGCCGTCTACGCTGACCTGCAACAAGGCAACCAAATCACCCTCAACGGCAGCCTGCCCCCGCTGGGGCACACCCTCTTCCAACGCGCCCTCGCCTGGGACGAAGCCCGCTCGCGGGCCGACGCCCAACGCTATCGGGAAATCTACCTCCCCATCGGCATTTTACCGCCAGACCAATACAGCGCGGTCGTGCTCCAAGCCACGTTAGGCTGCTCCTTCAACACTTGCACCTTCTGCACCTTTTACCGCGACCGCCCCTTCCGCATCAAAGCCCCCGCCGAATTCAAACAACACGCCCAGGCCGTCAAAGAGTTTCTCGGCGAGGGCATCTACCTGCGGCACGGCATCTTCTTAGGCGACGCCAACGCCCTGGTCGTGCCCATGCGGCGCCTGGTGCCCCTCATGGAAACCGCGCACGAGGTCTTCCCCAAAGCGTGGGGCGGGTTCTACGCCTTCCTTGATGGCTTCAGCGGCGAAAAGAAAACCCCCGCAGATTACGCCCAACTGGCCGCGTTGGGCCTCAAGCGGGTTTACATCGGCATGGAAAGCGGCCATGCCCCTTTGCTGCGCTTCCTGCGCAAACCCGGCACGCCCGACGACGTCCTGCACACAGTGCAAGCCATGAAAGCCGGCGGCGTGGCTGTGGGCGTCATCATCCTCATTGGCGCAGGAGGCCATACCTATGCAGCAGCCCATGTCCGTGATACCATTGCGCTGCTCAACGCCATGCCCCTCGACCAGCGGGATCTCATCTACTTTTCCGAGCTGGTCGTCACCGACGACATGCCCTACGCCCGCGACGCCGCGGCGGCCAACCTCCGCCCCCTCACCCACGAAGAATGCGTCGCCCAGGAAAACGCCATCCGAGCTGGCTTGCACTTTCAGGGGAAACCACCAATCATCAGCCGCTACGACATCCGCGAATTCGTGTACTAACACCCCATCCCTACACGCCGAGGCCATCCCATAGAAATGCCCACAGCAGTTGACACGTCGCTGGAATTCCACCAAAAACGTATCGAAAACGCCCTGGAGCAAGGCCGCATCCAGGACGCCATTGCCCTTTTGCTGACCCTCCACCCGGCCGACCGGGCTGAAATCTTCAACCGCTTAGACGACGAAGCCCAACGCACCCTGCTCACCAGCCTGGACATCGCCACCATCGCCGACCTGCTGGAAGAGTTGGACGACGAAGAGGCCGTCGAAGCCGCGGAAGAAATCCCCCCTGAGCGGCTGGCCGACGTCTTGGACGAGATGGAGCCCGACGAGGCCGCGGACCTGTTGGGCGACCTGCCCCCCGAACAAGCGGCCGAAGCCTTGGCCGAGATGGAAGACGCCGACGAAGTGCGCCCGCTGCTGGTTTACCCCGACGAAACAGCGGGCGGTTTAATGACGACCACCTACATCGCCCTCCGCCGCCACACCACCGCAGCCCAGGCCATCGAATTCCTCCGCCAAGTCAGCGACCGCACCGAAATCCCCTTCTACCTCTTCGTAGTGGACAAAGAGCGCCGCCTGGTCGGCGTGGTGGACCTGCGCGACCTGCTGGCCGCAGCCCCCAACACCGAAATGGAAGCCATCATGGACCCCGAGGTCATCTTCGTGACCGCGGGCACCGACCAGGAAGAAGTCGCCCGGCTGATGGCCAAATACGATTTGGCCGCCATCCCCGTGGTAGATTCCCAACGCCGGCTCATCGGCGTCATCACCTACGACGACATCGTAGACGTCTTAGAAGAAGAAGCCACCGAAGACATCTACCACCTGGCCAGCGTCTCCGACGAAGACATTGACCCCGAAAGCCCAGTCAAAGAGCAGCTCAAAGGCCGCCTGCCGTGGCTCTATCTCAACACCCTGACCGCGCTGTTTGCCTCGTGGGTCATCAGCCACTTCGAACACATCATTGCCCAAGCCGCGGTTTTAGCCCTCTTCCAATCGGTAGTGGCCGGGCAAGGCGGCAACACGGCCAGCCAAAACGTCGCCATGACCGTGCGCGCCATCGCATTGGGCAAACTTTCCCCCAAGGCTCTGGTGCGTGTGCTCTGGAAGCAATTCATCACCGGCCTGCTTTTGGGCATTCTGGTCGGAAGCGTGGTCGGCATTGGCGTGTATTTTTGGCGAGGCAACGCCTATCTGAGCCTGGTTTTAGGGCTGGCGCTGGTGGGCAACCTCAGCGTGGGCTCGGTGGTAGGCGTGCTGGTGCCGCTGGGGCTGCAAGCCATTGGCGTGGATCCGGCCTTGGCCTCTTCCATTTTGGTAACCGCAGTGACCGATTCCACTGGCTTCTTCATCTTCCTCAGCCTGGCCGCCCACTTCCTGGATAAAATCGTGCAATAGCCACGCCGCCCAGCCCTGCGCGGGCGCAGCCGTGGCAACTTCAGGCCCTTGCAACTTCCAACCAAGGAGGATGCCATGCAACTCAAAGGCAAGCGCGTTGGCGTGCTGGTCGAAGAAGGCTTCGAAGACCTGGAATTTTGGGTCCCGGTCATGCGCCTGCGCGAAGAAGGCGCCGAAGTCGTCATCATTGGCACCGGCCGACAAACGACCTTTCGCGGCAAACACTGCCTGGAAGCCCGCCCCGACACCACCGCCGATCAAATTCGCGCCGACGACCTGGACGGCCTGGTCGTGCCCGGCGGCTGGGGGCCGGATAAATTGCGGCGTTTCGACGCTGTGCTCGATTTGGTCCGCGCTTTGGATGCACAAGGCAAAATCATTGCCAGCATTTGCCACGGTGGGTGGGTGCTGGCCTCGGCCGGCATCGTGCGCGGGCGAAAAGCCACCGGCTCTCGGGGCATTCGAGACGACATGCGCAACGCAGGGGCCACATGGGTAGACGCCCCTGCTTTTCGCGACGGCAACCTGGTGTGGGGGCGGGTCGTTGCCGATATTCCCGCCTTCTGCCGCGAACTGGTCGCCGCCTTGGCCGAACGCTAATCTCTTTGCTCAGACCGTCAGGAGGATTCCCCATGACCAAACGAACACTTGCCCTTGCCAGCGCCATGATAGCCTTGCTCCTCGTGCTCAGCGCTTGCGGCGGCGGGAGCGCCCCCCAACAAGGGAACACCGCTCAAAACGGCGCCATTGTGCTCAACGGCGCAGGGGCCACCTTCCCCTTGCCGGTGTACACCGAATGGATTCAAATGTATAAGCAAGTAGCCCCCGACGTCACCATCAACTACCAAGGCATTGGCTCGGGCGGGGGGCAAAAGGCCATCATGGACGGCACCGTGGATTTTGCGGGCTCCGATTCTCTGCTCAGCGATGCACAATACCAAAAAATGCCCGACTTGCAGATGCTCCCCATGCTGGCCGGGGCTGTGGTGCCCATTTACAACATCCCCAACGTTGAAAAACTCGTCCTCGACGGCCCCACACTCACAGCCATTTATTTGGGCAAAATCCAAAAATGGAACGACCCCGCCATTGCCGCGCTCAACCCCGACCTCAACTTGCCTGCCGAAACCATCATGGTCGCCCATCGCTCTGATGGCTCTGGCACCACCGAAATCTTCACCGCTTACCTGGGCGCGGTCAGCCCCGAATGGAAAGAGAACGTCGGCATCGGCAAAGCCGTCGCCTGGCCTGTGGACCAAACCGGGCAAGGCATCGGCGGGAAAGGCAACCCCGGCGTTGCCCAAGCCGTCCAATCCACCCCCTATAGCCTGGGCTACGTTGAGCTTGCCTATGCGAAGTCCAACCACATTCCCATCGTGGCCATGAAAAATGCCGCCGGCAACATCGTCACCCCCACCCTCGAAGCCATGCAGGCGGCCATGTCTGCCTATGCCGACGCCTTCGACCAGCACCTCACGGCCACCATCGTCAACGCCCCCGCCAAAGACGCGTGGCCCATCATGGGCTATACTTACCTCATCATCCACATGAAAAACAACACCGACTGCGCCAAAACCAAAGCCCTGGTTGACTTCATCCGCTGGGCTCTGACCAGCCCCGAAGCTACCCAAAAAGCCGCCGACCTGGGCTATGCCCCCCTTCCTGACCCCGTGCGCGACAAAGTGTTGGCCAAACTCCACGAAGTCGAATGCAACGGCCAAAAAGTATGGCCCTAACCCCACACCGCTCAACACCTTGCCCGCAGAGCGCCTGGTGCCCCACCGCCCTCGCCCAGGCGCTCGCCACACCCCCTTGACGCAGCGAGGCGCCCATGAAGCAAGGCATAACCTGGCGACAAAAACTTGCCTACTATTTCAAACACGGTGACATCCTCTGGTGGACCTTGCTCACCTTGTCGGCAGGGATCGCGGTGGTGCTGGTGCTGTGGATTGCCTGGCAACTTTGGGTGCAATCCGCGGCCTCGCGCCATGCCTTTGGCTGGGATTTCATCTGGCCGTGGGTCGAGCCCATCTGGAACCCCGCGCTGGAAAAATTTCAAGCCTGGCCGGCCATTTACGGCTCCCTGGTCACCGCGCTCATCGCCCTGGTCATCGCGGTGCCCTTAGCCTTGGGCATCGCCATCTTCCTCTCCGAACTGGCGCCGCCTTGGCTCCGAGCGCCCCTCAACTACATGGTCGAAATGCTGGCAGCCATCCCCAGCGTGGTTTACGGCCTGTGGGGCATCTACGTTTTCCTGCCTCTGGTGGTGGTGCCCATCGGCAAAGCCCTGGAACCTCTGGGAAACCTCCCCGGCATCGGCATCTTCTTCCAAGGCCCCATGCCTTCTTCGGGATTCACCCGCCTGGGGGCTGCGCTGGTGCTGGTCATCATGATTTTGCCCACCATTGCCGCGGTAAGCCGCGACGTGCTCCAAGCCATCCCGCGCAGTCAACGGGAAGCCGCGTTGGCGCTGGGCGCCACCCAGTGGGAAACGGTCTGGAAAGTGCTCCTTCCCTATGGGCAGAGCGGCATTTTGGGCGCCATCATCTTGGGCTTTGGGCGAGCCATTGGCGAAACCATGGCCGTGACCATGGTCATTGGCAACAGTGCCGGCGGGGGATATTCCATCCTGCGGCCAGGCTACACCATGGCCAGCATCATCGCCAACGAATTTGCCGAAGCCGTGAGCGAAATGCACACTTCAGCCCTGATGGAAATCGGCCTGGTGCTGTTTGTCATCACCCTCTTGCTCAACGCCATCGCCCGCTGGCTGGTGGTCAACCGTACCATCAAGCGAGCGTAAGGCGATATTTGGAGGTCTCCATGCCCCAACCACCCTACGGCCTCTGGCCTTCCCCCTTCTCGGTCAAAGACCTGGCCAACCTGCACCGCTTCAACGATGCCCAATGGGCAGCCGACGGCACCCTGCTGTGGGCAGAAGGCCGCGGCGCGCAAACGCTGCTGCTTGCGCAACCCCACGCCGAAGCCCCCCGAGAGCTGTTTCGCGACCTCAGCCTGCGCCCCGGGGTGGGCTACGGCGGCGGCGAATTTGGCCTGGGGCCCGATTTCGCCATCTTCGTCGCCCAAGGCCGCCTCTATCGCCAGCCCCTGGCCAGCGGCACGCCCCGCCCCATCACCCCGGCCTTCGGCGGCACCGCCTCGCCCGTGGTTTCCCCCGATGGCCGGTGGGTGGTCTTCGTACACACGTATGAGGAAACCGACGTCCTCGCGGCCGCGCCCACAGATGGCAGCCAATGGCCGCAGCGCATCGCCCAAGGCGCCGATTTTTACATGCAGCCCGCATTCGCACCCGATGGCCGCCACCTCGCCTGGGTGGAATGGGACTTCCCCCAAATGCCCTGGGATGGCACCCGCCTGATGCTCGCCGCCTGGGAAGACGGCCGCCTGCGCCAACCTCGCCACCTGGCCGGCCACGCGGACCTGCCCATCTTCCAACCGGCGTTTTCGCCCGACGGCCGCTTCCTGGCCTATTTGGCGCAAGATGGCGAACGCGACACCCTCTATCTCTACGACCTGACCAACGGCCAAACCCGCGCCTTGCTGCGCGACAAAATCATGCTGCCGCCCGCGTGGGTGCAAGGCATGCGGGCCTTCACCTGGCTGGATGCCCAACGCCTGCTGGTGCTGGAAAACCGCCTGGGCTTCAGCCGCATTTGGCTGGTCACCACCGAAGGCCACGCCACCGAAGTGGACCCCGCGCCCTACACATGGCTGCGGCAGCCTGCAGCCTCTGCCGACGGGCAGCGCGTGGTGTTTTTGGCATCGTCGCCGCAAATTCCCGAACGGGTGGCGGTGTGGCATCCCCAAAGCGGGCAGTGGGAAACCCGCGCCCGCGCGGCCACCGAGAGCATCCCGGTGGAGCACCTGCCCACGCCCGAGCCGATTTCCTGGCAAGCCGAAGACGGCACCACCGTGCACGCGCTCTACTACGCCCCCGTGCCCGCGGCGTGGCGCCGCGAAACGCCGCCGCCCGCTCTGGTGAGCATCCACGGCGGGCCGACTTCCCAGCGCACGGCCTCGTTCAACGCCCAGGCCGCCTATTTCGCCAGCCGCGGCTATGCTTATGTGGAACTCAACTACCGCGGCTCCACGGGCTACGGGCGGCGTTATATGCTGGCGCTGCGGGGGCGCTGGGGCGAGGTGGATGTGGAAGACGCGGTCACCCTGGCGCGCGTGCTCGGCGAACGCGGCTTGGCCGACCCACAGCGGCTGGTCATCATGGGCGGCAGCGCGGGCGGTTACACCGTGCTCAACGTCTTGGTGCGCCACCCCGGCGTGTATAAGGCCGGCATAGACTTCTATGGCGTGAGCGACCTCTTCGCCTTGGACATGGATACCCACAAATTCGAACGCCACTACACCGCCACCCTGGTCGGCACCTTGCCGGAAGCCGCGGAAAAATACCGCGCTTGGTCGCCGGTGTTTCACGCAGACCAAATTCGCGACCCGGTGGCCGTGTTCCAAGGGCTGGAAGACAAAGTCGTGCCGCCCAACCAGTCGGAAAGCATCGTGGCCGCGCTGCGCCGCAACGGTGTGCCCCATGTTTACAAGACGTACGAAGGCGAAGGCCACGGCTTCCGCAAACCCGAAACGCTGGAAGACTTCTACAGCACGATGGAGCGCTTCTTGCAAAAATACGTGCTGTTCGCGTAAGAGCAGACCTACCCTTTTCTCGCCACATCGCGAGGGGCGCCCTGGCAAGCGCCCCTCGCTTCGTTTTGCTGCCACGCAGCCCAGGGCTAACAAAAAAGCCGACCGCAACAACGGTCGGCTGGAAGGCTCAAACCAACGCGCTCACCGATGCGCGCTGCGAGGGCCCCGACCTGGGCTGAGCGTGGTGGGCCCCACCGCTTGATAGTCGGGGCGTTTGATCCAACGGATGTTTTCCACAGGCCAATAGACCAAAATTGCCCGCCCGACAATGCTTTCCAAGGGCACAGGGCCAAAGGCGTGTGAATCTGTCGAATTGTTGCGGTTGTCACCCAACACAAACACATACCCCTCGGGCACGGTCCAACTGCCGTGATAACGCGGCGGCTCGGCGATATAAGGTTCGTTGAGGGGCTTGCCGTTGATATAGACCTTGCCCCCGCGCACATCCACCCGTTCACCAGGCAGGCCGATGATCCGCTTGATGTAATCATCGTTGCGCAAACGTAGGTTGACGGCAAAGGTATTGGGGTGGAAGACGACCACATCGCCTCGCTGAGGGGGCTGCCAATCATAAGCAAGCCGGAAAACCAACACAAACTCACCGCTCCGCAACGTCGGCAGCATGCTGCTGCCTTCAACCCGTACCCGCTCGGTCAGGCCGTTGATGGTTAAGTAAAGCACCGCTGCGATGAGGAGGGTTTGCACAATCTCCCAAAAAACCATCAAACACCCCCGCAGCAGACCGCGTGTTTTGCGGGGCGGCTCTTCTTCGGGGAGATAAGACCAAGTTTCGGGCGAAGGCGGCTCAGAGGAGGGAAAATCCTGATTAAATTGTGCGTGCATCGCTCGCCTCAATGCACCGCCTGAGACCAGGCGGGAGATCATCCCGTGCAAAAGCACGGCTGCGGCCAGAAGGATGGGGCGTTGGCAAGGCCATCAGGCCACCACGCAGCCCGCCCATGCCTCAGGCCTCAAAGCAAATTATGCTTCGTGCTGTTGGGCTTCGGCTACAATCTTAACCCCGGCGCTGGCCCCAATGCGGTTCGCGCCAGCTTCGATCATGGCCTTGGCTTTGGCATAAGAACGAATGCCGCCCGCGGCTTTGACGCCCATTTCCGGCCCAACAACGGCTCGCATCAGCGCCACGTCTTCTTCGGTGGCGCCGCCAGGGCCAAAACCAGTGGAAGTTTTCACAAAATCTGCACCGGCTTGCTGGGCCAGTAAACACGCCGCAATCTTTTCCTCTTGCGTCAACGCCGCGGCCTCGATAATCACCTTGACAATGGCCTGCGCGGCATGCGCAACTTGCACCACCGCGTAAATGTCGCGGGCAACCGCGTCGTAACGCTTGCTCTTCAAAGCGCCAATGTTAATCACCATATCAATTTCTGTGGCGCCGTCGGCAAGGGCTTGCCATGTTTCATAGGCTTTCACCTGGGGCAGGGTCGCGCCCAAGGGAAAACCCACCACCGTGCAGACTTCCACATCGTCCACATCCGAAAGTAAATCAGCAGCCAAGCGCACATACCAAGGATTGACGCACACCGAGGCAAAGTGATATTCCCGCGCTTCGGCGCACAACTGCACGATTTGTTGCGCGGTGGCTTCGGGCTTGAGCAGGGTGTGGTCAATCCAACGGGCAATCGCCTGCGGCGAGGCGGCAGAGGGCGAATCGGCCTCGGCAGGGGCAACCTGCGCGGTGAGGACCTCGCCATCGGCAAACACGGTGCGGGCTCGCCAGCCGTGGCTCTCGGTTTCGACCGTTTCCCAGCCGCCTTCGGCTTCCAGGGCGGCAAGCACTTCACGGGTCACACGGGCGATCAGTTGCTCTGAAGTCTCCATGTCGGCTCCTTGCTATTTGTTCTTCTTCCGCAGCACCAAACGAATGGGCGTGCCGGGGAAGGGATGGGCTTCGCGGATGCGGTTTTCCAAGTAGCGCAAATAGGTAAAGTGCATCAACTTGGGGTCGTTGACCTGCAACACAAACGTGGGCGGCGCGACCGAAACTTGCGAACCAAAGTAAATTTTCAGCATCTTGCCGCCTTTGGTGGGCGGGGGATGCCGGTCTTGCGCGTCGCGCAAAATGCGGTTGACATAGGAAGTGGGCAACCGGGTCAAACGGGCTTCGTTGACCTGTAAGGCCGTGGGCAAAATTTTGTGTACCCGCTGTCCGGTCTTGGCTGAGACAAAAAGGATGGGGACGTAATCCAAAAAGTGCAACTTTTGACGGATTTCCTCGATATAGCCCTGCATGGTGTAGGTGTCTTTTTCTACAGCATCCCACTTGTTGACTACCACGACCACGCTCTTCCAGGCCTCTAACACAAAACCCGCGATGTGGGCATCTTGGGCGCTGATGGGCGTGGTAGCATCCAACACCAAGAGGGCGACGTCGGCCCGTCGGATAGCCCGAAACGACCGCAACACGCTGAATTTTTCCACCCCGGGCTCAATGCGGCCTCGGCGTCGAATGCCGGCTGTGTCAATCAAGGTAATCGGGGTGCCGTCATAAACCAGGTGGGTATCCACAGCGTCGCGCGTGGTGCCAGGAATAGGGCTCACAATCGCCCGCTCTTCACCCAAGAGTCGGTTGAGCAGGCTGGATTTGCCGACGTTGGGTTTCCCAACAATGGCAATGGCCACACTTTCGTCGTCTTCGTCCGTGGGCGGTGCGGGCGGCAGCACCGCGACCAACGCGTCCAGCAAATCGCCCACGCCGGTGCCATGTTGGGCAGAGATGGGGTGAGGCTCCCCCAGGCCCAGTTCGTAAAACTGGGCGGCTTCTGCAAAACGCGCCACCGTGTCGCATTTGTTGACCGCCAAAATAATCGGCGGGAAGGGCTGCCCGTCTTTTTGGCGTTGGTAACGGCGCAAAATATCAGCGACTTCACGGTCTGCCGGCGTCACGCCACTTTCCACATCCACCAAAAAGAGCACGGCGTCGGCGTCTTGGACTGCCATTTGCGCCTGACGACGGATTTCGTTGATAAACTGCGCCGAGCCCACCGAGAGAGGTTTTTTGCCCGGCGCGGTGACCCCGGTCGGGTCAATGCCGCCCGTGTCAACCACGTCGAAGACCACACCGTTCCATTCGGTTTCCGCCACCAAGCGGTCACGCGTGGTCCCGGGTACGGCATCCACCACCGCGAGGCGTTCGCCCGCCAAGCGGTTGAACAAGGTGCTCTTGCCCACATTCGGTCGGCCTACAAGGGCCACAACAGGTCGAGGTTTGGCCATAATCTCCACACTTTGACGTCAACCCAGCCCTACGGCGAGGTTGCAGGCTCTAATGTCACTTCTACCGTCACCGGCAGGAACGATTCTACTTTGACTTGCTCTTGCAAAACTTCGATTTTTGGCGGCAGTTGATAGGTGCCAGGGCCTAAGCCCGTGGCATCCACCGTCACCCGCACGGCCGAGGGCTTGAGGTTGTCAAGCACGGGCAAGGGGCCAGACAGGATGACATCCACCAATTTGGGGGAAATCTCTTTCACTTTCAAGTCGGCATCCAAGCCGGTGACCTCCACCGGCAGCGACATGGTCAGGCTGGTTTCGATGGCAGCAACGCCCACCTGCACCAACACGGTGTCTTCCCCAACCAGGCTAATGCCCTCGGGCAACACGAGTTTGAGGCGAGCGTCAATGTCGTCGGTGGCGCCGGTCACATCCAGGGGCTCGGTCTCTACAAAGCCAGGCAAATCGCGCACCTTTTGCGGATCCTGAGAAAACACCGTCACCACCGGCGGCGAGACGGTGACGTTGGTGATGCGGTAGCCATTGGCCACCTGCCCCACCAATTTGACCTTGACGGCCACGTCACGATAGCCACCCAACTGCCGCACGGCAATGGTGACCAAAGCCCGCACCGGGTCCAAGGAAACGCCGCTTACCCGTTGGCCGTTGATGTCAATGGGCACCAGATTGACTTCGCGCTTGATGGTCTCACGCGCACCGTCAATGGAAACCTCAGCCCGCGCGGCCTCGACCTTCTCGACCGCGCCCGCCGGCCCCGAGACAACCACCGTGCGCGGGAGCGCCGTGGGAGCGGCCGCATAATAGCCCACAGCCACCTCACCGCGGACGTCCACTGTCACGGGCACTTCTTTTTGGGCTTTTTCGTCAATGGTAATTTCCAAGCGGCCCGGGGTCACCGTGACCACCTCAGCAGGGTGATAGGTCACTTCTACGGTCACGGGCACTGTATAAACGCCCGGGCCCAGCCCTGTGAGGTCCACGTAAGCCCGCACACTGGTGGGGTCACCGTTGATTTGCGTCCAGAGGCTGCGGGGAGCCCGCAGCGAAACCCGCACCGACACCGGCAGGCCCTGCACCACCATCAAGTTTTGCCCCAGCCCTTTGGCTTCCACAGTGACCGGCTGCGGATAGACGCGCACTTCGTTAGGGTCTTGCGAGAGCACGGCAGAGACCCACACGGCCATCGCCAAGGCAAAAGACATCAACAGCGTGCCGAAGTTTTCCCGAAGCCAACGCCACACGGTCATGTTTTTTCATCCTCCGGCGGGGGCGAGGCCAGCAGGCGCTGCCCAAAATCCCACATGGCCCGCCACAAAGCGCGCGAGCGACCACGCTCTTCGGGGAAAAAGGCGTTGAGCAAATTTTGCAAGCGCTCGGGCGAAAGGTGCTGCAACAGCCGCCCGTTGTGGGCAACGGAGATGGTGCCCGTTTCTTCGGAAACCACCACCACCACCGCGTCGCTCACCTCTGCGATGCCCAACGCGGCGCGGTGTCGCAAGCCCATTTGGCGCTCAGGGGAACGCGCCAAAATGCCACTGGCCGAGAGGGGCAAGACGCACGCGGCCGCTTTGATGCGGTTTCCTGCGATGATGACCGCGCCATCGTGCAAAGGCGTGTTGGGGTAGAAAATCTGCAACAGGAGCTCGGGGCTGACGTAAGCGTCCAGCAAAACGCCGGTGTCCACGAATTCCTGCAAAGAGGCGGCCCGCTGAAACACAATCAGGGCGCCATGTCGGCGGCGGGCCAGGCGTTCCACGGCTTGCACCACTTTGGGGATGACGTTGGCCGTGGCCAGCGCGGCGTCGCGCGAAAACCACATCTCGGCTTGGCCCAAACGCTCCAGGGCCTGCCGAATTTCGGGGGCAAAAATCACCGGGATGGCAAAAACCAAAGCCGGCAAGATGGTGCGCAACAACCACGAAAACGCAGGCAATGATACCACACTGGTGAGCAAAACCACCAAAATAATCAAGGCCACCAAACCGCGCACCAAGGCCATGGCTTGCGTATTGCGCAGCCAACGCAGGGTTGCAAAGAACACCAAAGTGACCAGCAAGACATCAATCGCGCTGGCCCAGGTGAAACGTTGCAACAAAAAGAGAAGGTTATCAGCCCAACTGGTCATCGCAAGAACGGCTTTCTCACCGCCCTCTGGGGTGGCTCAAGCGTATTTGACGGCAATGTCGGTTTGGCGGCCTTCTTCGCGTGGAAGCAGGCCCACGGCTGCGTGGTGGGCGTCTTTTTCCAAACGCAGCCGCGCCATAGGGGCGGGCGTATAGGGGTTGGGGTAGGGGTAGTATTCGGCGATGTGCCAGCCATGCTGGGGCGCTTCCCGCAAGTAAAATACTTGCAGGGCTGCAATGGGCGCTTCGCCGGTGAAGGCCTCCCACTGGGTGGGGTCATCTACCCCTTCGACCACTTCCGTGGGCTCGGCAGGCTGATACGTTGGAGGCAACGGCAGCCCCCGCGGGCTCAATTTTACCCCCTCTACTCGCTCCACAAAGCGCAAGCTGCTCACCATGCGAGAGGCCGGCTCCTGGAAAAGGTCCCGATCGTCTTTGCGATGGGTGACCATCAAATGGAGTATTACGCCCCCCGCGGCCAACAGCCCGACCCACAAACGACGGTTGAGTTTGGCTGGTAAGAGGAGCTCGGCTTCGTAACCCTGCAAGTTACCCACTTTGAGGGGCGAGGCGCCTAATTTTTTGGCGCCGCGCATGATCGCGATTTTGGTGATGTATTCCGTCCACAGGGGCTCAATGGGGCGCAAAAAGGGGTTGAGTTCCGGCCGAATGAGCAGATAGCCCATCCCTTCGCCCTCGTATTCGGTGCTGAGGGCTTCAGGGCGGGCAGCAAAAGCCACGACTTCACCTTCGTCGCGATAGGCCCAGCCTTCGGGATAATCGAGGGCGTAGCCCCAAAGTGGATGCACGAAGGTCGGCATGCTAACCTCCGGCCACCGCGGGGATGAACGCGATGCGGTCGCCGTCCTGCACCAGGTCGTCGGGGGTGACGTGGAGGCCGTTACGCATGATGACTTTGACCTCGTCGGCAGGAAGGCCCAGCATATCCCGCAATTGGGCAAAGGTGGTGCCTTCGGGCACTTCAACGATTTTGGCTTCGCCAATGCCCAGTTCCGGCAGATAGTCTCGCAGCGTGGCAAAAACTCGCACTTCGACTCGCATGGCTACCTCATCCAAGATTTTGTGCTGCCAACCAGCGTCAAAGCAGGGACACGGCGAACCGCCGCGCCCCTGCTTTTTGTGTTTCGGCTGCTCAGCCGTGGGTCTGGCTTAGTCTTCGTGGACCCAGGCGTACACTTTGTCCAGTTCTTCGTCGGGCACGTCCCAAACCACGTTGTGCGGCGGGAGCGGTTCGTAGCGCATGAACTCAGGCAGGCGGTCATCGAGGTTGGTGAAGCCAGCCCGTTCGTTGAAGAGGCGTTCCATCTTGAGGATTTCTTTGCCCAGTTTCACGACGTCGTCGGCTTTCAGGTCCCAACCCATCACGCCGGCCACGCTCTCGACCATGCCCTCGAAGCCTTCGGCGATATCCAAGATGGGGAAGGCGATGAAGAGGCAGTAGCCGCTGCTGTCGATGAAGGCCGTGGTGGCCTGGAAGGCCAAGGAGAGGTCGGCTTTGCCTTCGTAGGTCATCGGGTCCACCTTGCCGCCCACGCCGGCGATTTCGGGGGCGATGGTGTAGCCCGAGGTGTGGTCGGCGCCCATGGTGCTGGTGGCGTAGGTGAAGCCGATGCCTTTGATGGCGCGCGGTTCGTAGGCGGGCATGGATTGGCCTTTGACGGTCGGGACACGATGCACGCCAAACATCCGGGCGGTGGCTTCCACGCCGTTGGCCAAAATGCGGCCCAAGGGTGTGCCTTTGCGGATTTCGTCGAAGAGGGCCAAGGCGCCTTCTTTGTCGCCGAATTCCAGCAGGCCGCCATCCATCGCGACGGCGATGGTGTTACCCATTTCAATGGTGTCGAGGCCGAGGTCGTTGCATTCCTTGGTCATCTTGGCGACGAAGTCGAGGTCGTCAATGCCGCAGTTGGCGCCAAGGGCAAAGGCGGTTTCGTATTCGATGGGCGAGGCGATAATGGTGCCGTCGGGGCCGGGGTAGATGTTGGAGCATTGGATGACGCAGCCGGGGTGGCAGGCGTGGCCGGTCATGCCGGCTTTGCGCTTTTCGACCATTTCGGCAATCATTTCGCCGGAGATCTTGGCCGCGCCTTCAAACTGCCCGCTGGAGAAGTTGCGGGTGGGCAAGCCACCGGCTTCGTTGATGATATTCATCAAGACGTCCGTACCATAAGCGTTCAAGCCGCCGCCCTGCTTGGTGAGGTCGTGCGCCAAGATGGCGTTGGTCAACTTCTTGCGGCCTTTCTTGAACAAAGCCATGTCCTTGATTTCCACGCCAGGGCCGCCTTTGTCGTCCACCACAATGGCTTTGACGTGGCGAGCGCCCATCACTGCGCCCAACCCACCGCGGCCAGCGTAGCGGCCGGGGTTGTTTTCGGGGTCGTTCACCGAAATACCGGCGTTGGATGCCAGCATTTCACCCACCGGCCCGATGCCAATCACCGCGGGTTTGTGCTCGTAGCGCTCCCACATGATGCGGTCTACTTCTTCCATGCCTTTGCCGAGCAGGTCGCTGGCATCTTCGAATTTGACCCCGTCTTTGTTGATGAAGAGATAGTACCACTTGCCATCCTTAGGTTGGCCTTCAATGATGATGGCCGCGATGCCCAATTTGGCGATCTTCTGGCTGGAAAGGCCGCCCGCGTTGGACTCTTTGATGGTGCCCGTGAGGGGGCTCTTGCCACCAAAAGAGGTGCGGCCGTTGCTCGGCGCAGCCGGGGTGCCCGACACCCAACCAGGGGCAATCACCAATTTGTTGTTCGGCCCCAAGGGATGACAGGTGGGATCCACCTCATCGAACACGATGGCCGAGGTCAACCCCCGACCGGCCCACTTGGCCCACTTTTCGGGAATGTCCTCATAAGTGGCCGTCAGGTCGGTCATGTTGATGCGTAGGATTTTGCGGGTCATACTCTCTCTCCTTTCTTCAAAAAGGTAGCAAACAACCTCACCAGGCCCTTAGGTTTGTTTGGGCCGATGGCGTAAATAACCTTGCTCTGCAATGGTCTGCTGAAGGCGAGACGACATGCGCGTGCCGTCGCGATATTGATACGGCCAAACCCGGTCAATCGCGAAAATGCCCACATGGTCGCCGTCATGCAAGGGATCTTCTTCGCAAACCATCAACCCTGGTAAATTGTGTAACACCGCATTGACGAAAACGATCCCTATTTCTTCTCTCGGGAGCCCCAATTTTTTGAAAAGGTCTCCCAACACTGCACCCGTTGGTAATGTCACCCTGGTCTGTGCAATGAATTTGCCACCCGCAACCCGGGCAATACCACCATAAAGTGCTACATCTATTTGCATGTTTTGTCTCGCTTTCTTTGTGCCATCTCTATTTTACTGTATTTCGGCAAAATCAGGTCTTCCAACCACCCCAGACGTTGCTCAATTTCCCCTCCCGACGGTTGCGTCTGGGGCCTCGCAAACTGCGCGAGCCAATGGGCGTCACATGGGCTGCACTGAAATTGTTTCGCGTGGAATGGGAACATTCTTATTCCCTGCTGGTTCTAAACTGGTTTCATTATAACACGTTCTCAAGGGCAGGCGCCTCTTTTTGGGCAAAATCAGGACATAAGATTAGGATGAACTCCCCAAAATGTGTGGGGCTTTTTTTGCGCCCCGCCCGCCGCGGCGCACGCCCTGGCGCTGCCCCCTTCCAAAACCCCGGTTGGCCAGCGCGGCAACGGCGGGGCCTGCCTTGGCAGTTCGCGAAGGCAACGGTACAATACCTTCCATCCTTTCATCGAGGCCACCCATGAATACTACGCTCTTGGGCGAGTTTGCCGCCTTAGCCGCATCGGTTTGCTTTACGTTTGGCCCTACCCTCTTCACCATTGCCGGCCGTCAGGTCGGCTCGCTGGTGACCAACCGGATGCGCTTGTTGTTGGGGACGGTGTACCTGTTCATTTTTCACTGGTTGCGCTACGGAACGCCCTACCCTCATTTGGCAACAGCGCCTTTGCTCTATATGCTGGCTTCAGGGGCCATTGGTCTGGCCCTTTCGGATGTCTTTCTCTTTGAAGCCTTCGTGCTCATTGGCCCTCGGCTGGCTTTGCTCATTCTCAACTTATCACCCGCGTTGGCCACGGCGCTGGCCTGGTTCCTTTTGGGCGAGCACCTCACCCCGACCCAGCTGGCGGCCATTGGGGTGGTGCTGGGCGGCATCAGTTGGGTCGTGTTGGAACGCGGCGAGGCCGACGAACAAGGCCGGCGCGCTCAACGCCATAACGTGCGGGGGGTGCTGTACGCGGTCATCGCCGCCTCGGTGGGCGCGGTGGGCACGCTCTTTGCCAAAGTCGGGATGAGCTACGGCATTGACGCGATTTCCGCCGCCACTGTGCGCATCTCGGCTGGCATGCTGGTCCTTTGGACATGGACGCTGCTCAGCCGCGGCCTGGTTCCCACTGCCGACGCGCTGCGCGCGCACCCCAAGGCCTTGGGCATCATCGCGATCGCCGTGCTCATCGGCCCAGTGGTGGGCGTTTCGCTGGCCCTCTACGCCCTGAAGACCGTGCCCGTCGGCATCGCGACGACGTTGAGTTCCCTTTCGCCCATCTTGCTCTTGCCCATCGGGCACTGGGTCTTCAAAGAGCGCATCACCCACCGCGCCATCTTGGGCACGATTGTCGCCACGGCGGGCGTCATTTGGCTGCTCGTCTTGTAAGCCCGCGCCCCACACGCCTTGAAAGGAAAGACCATGTGTGGCCGTTTTACGCTCACTCTAAACACCCAAGCCCTGCTGGAAGCGTTTCCGCAATTTACTTTTCCGGCGGGGGTGCAGCCGCGCTACAATATTGCCCCTGGGCAGCCTCTTTTGGCCATTCCCAACGATGGGCAACAGCGGGCTACGCATTTTCTGTGGGGGTTTGTGCCTGGATGGGCTAAAGATCCACGGCGTTATCGTTTCATCAATGCACGCGCAGAGACAGCAGCGCAAAAGCCTGCGTTTCGGGCAGCGTTTCGTCGGCGGCGCTGTTTGGTGCCAGCCGACGGCTTCTATGAATGGCGTCGCGCCCACGGCAAACGCGCACAGCCCTTTTATTTCACCCTCAAAAATCAACGCCCCTTTGCCATCGCCGGCCTGTGGGAACATTGGCAGGGCGCCGATGGCTCAGAAATCATCGGATGCGTGCTTCTGACCGTGCCGGCCAACGCTTGCGTGGCCTCTGTGCACGACCGCATGCCCTTGATTTTGCCGCCCGAAGCTTACGCCCTATGGCTGGCTCCTGAGCCCCAACCCCCTGAACGGCTCCGTCCCCTGTTGCGCCCTTACCCTGCCGAGGCCATGCAGTGCTGGGCGGTTTCGTCGGCGGTCAACAACCCGCGGCAAGATGCGCCGCATCTCATCACGGCGGTGGAAACATGAGCCCGCAAGTTGCAGGCGTGGTATTGGCCGCAGGCGGTGCGCGGCGGATGGGCGGCCGCCTCAAACAGCTTTTGCCCTGCCAAGGCGAAGCCCTGGTGCACCGAGCAGCCCGCACCGCGCTGGAAGCCGCGCTGCACCCCGTCTGGGTGGTGGTAGGGGCTGGCGAAGCCCAGGTGCGGGCTGCGTTGGCAGATTTGCCCCTCCAATGCCTCGCCAACCCGCGCTGGAGCGAAGGCCAAAGCACGTCGGTCGCCTTGGCCGCGCGGCAGCTGCGCGCCGCGCGGGTCCCGGCCGCGGTGTTCCTCTTGGCCGACCAGCCTTACATCCCCCCCGCGCTCATCCAGAGCCTCATCGCCGCGTGGCAAAACCACGCCGCGCCCATCGTCGCACCGCGCATCGCAGGGCAACGCAGCAACCCGGTGCTCATTGATGCCTCGCTCTTTCCCCTTTTGGAAACCCTCACCGGCGACCGCGGCGCCAGGGCGCTCTTCGCAGCGCACCCACCTTTGGAAATCCCCTGGCCTGACCCCACCGCTCGCGCCGAAATTGACACGCCAGAAGATTACCAACGCTGGTGCCAGCCCTAAACACCCACACCTGCCGCCCCCGCTGGCCGCCCCTTTCCCCAAAATGCGGCCGCAACAAACACAAAGGGCTTCACGGCAAAGCCGGAAGCCCTAAACCACCAACCGCGTGGATAAACGCTCATTTGGCAGGGGGATTGTAATAGTTGTACACCGCTTCTCCCAAATCGGCCAGCAGTTTGGAGCCGTAATCCCACAAGAGCTCCTGTTTGCGGTAAAGGTAAATCGAGAGGACATAATTGCCGCCCGGGGTGTAAATGATGCCCGCGTCGCTGATGAGATGGATCGCGCCGTCGGGCCCGGTGACCCAGCCATGTTTGTGCGCCACGCGCGTCCCTTCCGGCACGCTGGCTTCCAACAAAACCGCGATTTTGTTGCGCGAAAGCAGGTCAATCATGCGGCGGCATTCGGTTTGCGTAATCTCGTTAGGGAAGGCCGCCAACAACGCCCCGCCGCCCTCGTTGGCGCATTGGTAAATATCGGTCAGCAAAATGCCCATCTCGGCAGGGGTGGTCTGGTTGTAGGGGTCGGGGTCGGTGCTAATATCGGTGCGCTGATTTGCCGGGGTGCGATACACTGCCAACAGCGGGGCACCGGCGTAGAAATAGCCTGCCAAGAAGGTGTTTTGCAACCCCAGGGTGCGCATGTCTTTGGTGACTTCCAGCGGGCCGCGGTCGCGACCGATGACGTTTTCGATGAGCCAATCCGCGGGGTCGTTGCCCGATTTGTCAATCATCTCTTCCAGCCAGCGATTGACTTCTCCCGGGGGGTGTGTGCCATCAATGCGACGGAACACCGACACCATGATGGGAATTTTGATGGTGCTGGCCGCGGTAAAGGCCACATCGGGCGGAATGGGCACCTCGCGGCCGTTGTCGGTGACGAAATAAATTTCCTCGCCGGTCTGCAAATCGAGCAGATAGAGCCCCATGATGCCGTCGAACCCTTCGACCTTGGCCGTCTGTTGGAGCAACACCTTCAGGTTTTGGAACGAAGGGCGGGGCGGGTTGACCCGATGCAAAGGCAACGACACCACCCGCTGTGTGGGGGAAAACAAAGCCCGTTCTATCAACGGAATGGCCTGGTTGACATCCAAGGTCAGGCCCGGCTGCCCGGGTTGGAATTTGACCGTCCCGACCACAGGCTGCGGGGGAATAGGGGGTTGGTCGTAGCGGGCAGCAATTTCGTCTTCAAGATAAGCCCGCAACCGGCTCTCAGAATAATGGGCAACCAAGGGCACTTTGGGCGGCGGGGGAAGGCGCCCCCACAGGAAATCCCAAAAGCCCTGCCAAAACGATGTCCGCGTGCGGGCCTGCTCAACCGCGGCCATCATGGTATCAATATCCAGCTTGAAACCCACCACCGCCGGCGACATATGGATGATAGCGTCGCCATAGTGCAATTCCACAGGCTGGTTGAAAACCTCATTGAGCCGCTCGGCCGCGGCCTGCCGGTCTAACCCACCGACCGGCACCCCCCCAATCGTGGTGCCAGGGGGCAACAAGGCCCGAAAACGGCTATAGCGCACCAATTGAAACGCCAACAGCCCCACAGCGCCCAACAGGGCAAACGTGGCCAAAAGGCGCAAAACAGAGAGGGTAGGGCGGGAACGACTACTGTGATACATCATATCCTCAACCAAAAGTCGCGCTGAGAAGGCAAGGCGACCTGGAGCAAAAACAATCGCGGGGCAGCCAAGCCGCCCCAGGTGTCAATTTTACCACTTTGGAGTAAAATAACAGCGCACGATTTTAATTCCCCTTTCAGAGAGGTTCCCAATGCTCCGTGCCTGGTTGATTTATCTTTCCAAGGCCGATTGGGCTCAGCGGCTGATGAGCCATTGGGCCCCAGCATGGCGGGTTGCCTCGCGTTTCGTCGCCGGCGACCGCCTGGAAGACGCTATCCGCGTGACCCGCGAACTCAACAACCAGGGCATCTTCGTCACCCTGGATCATCTGGGGGAATCCACCACCAACCTCGAGGAAGCCACGCAGGCCACCGAAGACATCCTCAAAATGCTGGACGCCCTCAACGAATCGCAAGTCAAGGCCAACGCGTCCATCAAACTCACCCAAATTGGGCTGGCCTTAGACAAAACCGCGTGTGAGGCCAACCTGCGCCGCATTCTCAGCCGTGCGAAAGAATACGGCATCATGGTGCGCATTGACATGGAAGATTCACCGTGGGTGGATGCGACGCTGGAGCTGTACGACAAAATGCGGGCCGAAGGGTTAGACAATGTGGGTGTGGTCATTCAATCGTACCTTTACCGCAGCGAAGACGACGTCCGGCGCCTTATGCAACACGGCGCCCGAGTGCGGCTGGTGAAAGGGGCCTACAAAGAGCCCCCCGAAATCGCCTATCCTAAAAAGCAGGATGTGGACGCCGCCTACGACCGTCTAACGCGGCTGCTCATTGACGGCGCCAAAGCCGCGGGCGCACCGCCAGCCAGCGCTGATGGCAAATGGCCGCCCATCCCAGCGCTGGGGACCCACGACGAAGCCCGCATTGCCTACGCCAAGGAATATGCCGCCAGCGTAGCGCTGCCCAAAGAGGCGTTGGAATTCCAAATGCTCTACGGCATCCGCCGCGATTTGCAACGCCAGTTGGCCTCAGAGGGCTATCCTGTGCGGGTGTATGTGCCGTATGGCACCGAGTGGTACCCGTATTTTATGCGCCGGTTGGCCGAACGGCCTGCCAATTTGTGGTTCTTCGTCTCCAATTTCTTCAAGAAGTAAACTCAGGGCAGCATCGCCTCAACTACGACCTTCCCCAAGCGAGCGCGCTCCATCATGCGCTCGCTTGGCGCGCAAAGCGATGTCACAACACCACACGAGCCTTGCCCGCGACCGTGAACGACAAAGCCGCGCTGCAGGGTAGCAGCGCGGCGAAGTTTTTTTCAAAAGGCCCCTTGAAAAGGGCCTCACCAATGCCACGGGCCGCGGACGGCAGCCATTGTGCACCGCCCGCGCCCAGAGAGCATGCCTTCAACTTGTGGCCTTCGCACGGCCCTCCTGCCTCGCGCTTTCCCGTCCTTCCTCCCCGCTCTTGCCTTATTTCTTTGGCTATACGAAACGCCCCTGCTCTTTTGCGAGCCTGCCCTCGGCTCACCACCCCCGCAAAAAATCTTCCCATTCCTGGTGCGAGGCCAGATAGCGCCGAAAGCGGTAAATCGCACTCATGGGCGGCGGCGCGGGTTGCTTCAACAGCCGCATGTGGGCCTGTTCCAGCGTCCGCCCCCCTTTTCGCGCATTGCAGGCCGCACAGGCTGTGACCAAATTGTCCCACGTATCTTGCCCACCCAAATGCCGCGGCACCACATGGTCAATAGTGGGCTTGCTCACCCGCCGACCGCAATATTGGCACGTGTAATTATCGCGCCTGAAAATCTCCTCTCGGCTCAACTTAACCCGCGGCCGAGGGCGCTTCACCATATAGTCCAACCGAATCACCGAGGGAATTTCAAACGTCGCCCGCACGGTATGGATTTTCCCCCGCCCATTGAGCACCAAATGCGCCTTCTCTGCCAGCAACAGCCCCAATGCCCGCCGAACGGTGCACACATCCAGCGGTTCATAGTTGGCATTGAGTACCAAAACCGGAGCGGTAAGACGAGAAAGCATTGCTGCGGAGTGACCCTCTTCCAAAGTGCAAACATGCGTCAGGGCGTCCGAAGCCGGCCATCCAAGCACTGAGCGCTACGCCGCTCCGCTGCAACGACAGAAGCTCGGTTCCTCAGCCCCACGCATGTTAGGTCTGGTTTTGAGCCTGTTGCCATTATAGCACAATGGCGGTAGAATTGAAGCGGACCTCATTCCCTACTTTGTTTGCAGGAGGCGTTCCATGATTGACATCACGGCCTTTTGGTGGTTTTTGCTTGCGTTGGGTGTGATTTTCTTTGCTTGGGCCCTTTCGCACATTTACGACATGGGGCCCGCCATCAAAGATGCATTTCGCCCCGCGCCCTCGCCGAGCGTGCCGCATCATGCCCCCCAAGCCCAGCCGCAGCCGCAAGCCAAGGCAAAAGCTTCGCCCGCGCCTTCGGGTGAAGATGACTTGAAAAAGATTGAGGGCATTGGGCCCAAAATTGAGGCTACGCTGAAAGCCGCGGGCATCCGCACGTTTGCCGATTTGGCAGCCCAAACGCCCGAGTCTTTGCAAAAAATTCTCGATGATGCCGGCTACGCCCGCATCAGCAACCCCGAAACGTGGCACGAACAGGCCGCGTTGGCCGCGGAAGGCAAGTGGGATGCCCTGGAAGCCCTGCAAAGCAGCCTCAAGGGTGGTCGCCGCCACCCCGCGTAGGGCCTTCCCTCGCAAACCACCGTTCCAACCAAAAACAGCCCAGGCGTTTGCCTTGGGCTGTTTTTTTGCTCGCGGAGCGCCCCTATTGCCACGCGGTGGCGCTGAAATATTGTTTTTCGACCGTCTGCCAGGTTTCGCCCGGGGGCAAATCGAGGAAAGCGGCCAACGTCGGCGTGACTGCGCTGATTTCCTCGGCGATGCGCCACGCCACACGGCGCATGGAAAAATGGGCATTGGGCGCAGTGCGCAAACGCAGGAAGTGGAAAGCCTCACGCAGGTTAAACGAGGCCAAGACCCGCCTGTTGAACGCGTTGGGCACCACGTAGGCCGCGACGTCGGCATTCCAGGCGGCCAAAGCCTCGAAAGTAGCGGCGGCTTCCTGCATCGCGCGGTGGTAATCCGCCTCCAGGCCGATTTCCGAAATCAGGCGCGGCACAGCATAGCCCAGGCGGGTCGTGAGGGGCTGAGGGGTTTGGGTCATCATGCGGTGGCGCTTGAATTCATAGTAAGCGCCCTGGTCCATGGTCAGGTCAAAGGTAAAGGAAGCATATTCCAACGCGCGCGGGGGCATGTCGCGGCGGTCCAAAACGGCCAATGCTTCTGCGGCCAGGGCCCGACGGGCCTCGGCCGCAAGCCCTCGGACGTAATTGAAATATTCCACATAGGGCCGGTCGCCATACTGGTAAAGCAACGCGGCCAACACCCGCACCTCCCCCTTGGGCTCCCACGAAACCAAATGGCACCATTCATCGGCATACGTGCCGCCCCCGCGAAACGCGGCGGTGCGGCGCTGCATGGCCTCGGCCAAAGCCTGCCAGCCCTGCACAGGGGTGACGTAACGCACCAGCGTGGGGGTTTCAGCCTCGGCGACCTGCTGAATGGCCAAGCCAATTTCGCGCACTTCGGCCAGCGGGTGCGAAAGCATCTTTCGCAACGCGTGGGCCAACGCGCGGGCGTTGATGGTCATGCCCACGGTGGCTTGGGCCGCAGCCGGAAGCAAAAAGCGGCAAACATCGGCATATTTGGAACGGTGGCGGGCATCCCACCGCGCTTCGGGCTCGTCGTCGGCCTTGGGGAACTGCCGCGCGATGTGTTCCCGCGCCTTGGTCAGACAGCGCTGATAAGCGCCATAGAGTGTTTGCATCGTCTCCCGATAGCGCGCTTGCAAAGCCGGCTGGGCTTTCAACTCGGGCGGGGTCACAAAATCTTCGGGGCCAAAGGGCTGGTAGCGGCTCGATTTTTCCGTATAGGAAGCCAGCCGGTTCGATTCCAGCACTTCAATGGCCAGCCGAGAAGCGCCTTCAATCGCGAGGTGCAACACCGCGTGCTCGGCCACCGAAGCATGGCCATAGCCTATCACCCACTTTTCGTGGAAACGGGCGCTTTCGGGCTCGCTCAGTTCTTCAGCGGTAACATCCAAGGGCTGGGGCGAGCGCGAAGCCTTGGCAAAAGCAACGGCGATCACCTCAGGCGGATAGCGCTGGGGCGAAAGCAAATAAACGCGGGGCATGATTCAACCTTTCCGAGAAAGATGCTCGCGTGCCACCTCGATGTCGCGGTTAATTTGGGCGGCCAAAGCCTCGGGCGAGGGGAAGCGGCGCTCGTCGCGCAGCCGCGCCACAAACTGCAACGTCAACTTTTGGCCATAGAGTTCGCCTGAGAAATCCAACAAATGGGCTTCGATGCGGGGGGGAGCGGCCTGAGAGGCAAACGTCGGCCGCGTGCCGATGTTGACCACGGCAGGATGCACCCGCCCCGCCACCTCGGCATAACAAGCATACACCCCCGCTTTGGGAATGAGGCGCTTAGGCCACACCGCCAGATTGGCCGTTGGAAAGCCCAACGTGCGCCCCCTGCCATCGCCTCGGACGACCTCGCCCTGCACATCATACCAACGGCCCAACAGCCGGGCAGCCCCCGCAACATCGCCGGCATACAAAGCCTGCCGAATGCGGGTCGAAGAGACCACTTCGCCATCCAAAACGTAAGCCTCAACCACATGAAGGGAATAACCCAACCGTTGGCCTAAACGCCGCAAGGTCGGAATGTCGCCTTCCCGATGACGCCCCAACGCGAAGTCATAGCCCACCCACAAGCGGCGCAGGCCCAAGTGGGCGTGCAAATCAGCCATGAAATCGTAAGCCGAGCGCTGAGCAACCTCGCGGTCGAAGGGATGGGTGACCAAGACATCCACCCCCAACGCTGCGATGCGGGCGGCTTTTTCTTCTGGCGAGGTGAGGTAAAAAGGCACCTCGACGCTCCCCAGCACCTCAGCCGGATGGGGATAAAACGTCACCACCACGGCTTGGGCGTCGTGTTGGTGTGCCTCGGCTACGAAGTCGCGCAGCAGCGCCTGATGCCCCACATGGACGCCATCGAACACGCCAATGGTCACCCACGTGTTCCGCAGGTGCAGGGGAGCCAATGAGGTATAGTGCTGCATGGTCAGGAAGCGAAAAAGACCTTCTTGGGTTGGAGCTCGCCTTGGTCGGCCAGATAGGTCATCACAGCCACCAAATCACCCTGCTCTGTGACCGCCCGCACCATTTGGCCATCCTCAAAGGTTTGGCCCTCGGGGGGTTTGATGCGGTGACCGTGGCGCACCTTTTCCACTTCCTCAGGATCCAACTCAATCAAAGGCCATTCCGCCAGTGCATCGGCCGCGGGGATGAGGTAACGATACCATTCGCCTTTGCGGAAAGCCTCTTCGAGGCGGCGCAGGGGCACGGCATCGCGCAGGGTAAAGCGCCCGCTTTGGGTGCGCCGCAGGCCCACCAAATGCGCCCCGCAGCCCAACGCTTTCCCGATGTCGTGGGCCAATGAGCGCACATAAGTGCCCGATGAGCAATGCACGTCCACCACCACTTCGGGGGGAGCCCATTCCAGCAGCTCCAGGCTATATACCTTGATTTTGCGCGGCTGGAGGTCAACGGGCTTGCCTTTGCGGGCTAAATCGTAGGCCCGCTTGCCTTTGACCCGCACGGCCGAATAAGGCGGCGGCACCTGCTCGATTTCACCCACGAATTGTTGCAAAATTTGTTCGAATTCTTCTTCGGTGATGTCTTCCCACGGCGCTTCCGCGGTGGTTCGGCCTTCAGCGTCGTAGGTGTCGGTGGATGTGCCCAACCGGATGGTGGCCATGTAACGTTTGTCTGATGCCGAAACCCACTCGCTCAAACGCACGGCAGGCCCAATGAGCACCACCAACACACCCGAGGCGCGCGGATCCAGCGTTCCCGTGTGCCCTGCCCGACGAATGCCCGTGCCTCGCCGGATCACCTGCACGACCTGGTGGGAGGTCATGCCCACGGGCTTGTCAACCACCAGGACACCGGAAACCACATCGCGAATGACGCTTTCAGTATCCATGATTTCACTCCCTCTCTCACAAAGTGTCGGTCAAGAGTTCTCTCGTGGCCGTCAAGACGGCCGATTGTACGTCCTCCAACGTACCTGGGATGGTCGCACCGGCTGCGGGGGCGTGACCGCCGCCTCCGAACCGCACGGCAATTTGCGACACATCCCAACCCGGGCGAGCCCGCCAGCTGACTTTGACGGTTCCGTCGGGTTGCTCGACGAAAATCACGCCGATGGCTGCTCCACGTACGGTGACCAAATAACCAACCAAATCGGCGTCGTCGTTTCCAGTGTAGCCACTGATTTTGCGGTCTTCCAGGGTGAGCGATGTCCACACCAGGCGATCTTCCCGCTGAATGCGGCTCAACCCCTGCCCCCAATATCGCAAGGCTTCGAAGCTCCGCTCGACCAAGGCCTTGAAATAGAGTTCGCTCAAGGGGGCGCCTTTGTCTACCAGGTCGGCAGCCAGGCGCAAGGCCTGAGAAGTCATGTTTGACGTGCGAAAGCCGATGGTATCGGTCAGCATGCCGGTTAGCAGGGCCGAAGCCACTTCAGGGGTAATTTCAAACCCCCATTGGGGAAGCAGCTCAGCCAGCATGGCTGCAGTAGCCACGGCTTCGGGGGCCACGATGTTGACAGCGGCGAAGCGGGTGTTGGTCTTGTGGTGGTCAATGTTGATGTCCACCGGCCAGTCGGGCTGCCACGCAGCGCCCCCCCGGGTGATGTCGCCACAATCAACCATGACTTTGCAATCGGCCTGGGGGTCGCCTTGCGCCACCACTCGCTCAGCGCCGGGAAGATGCCGAAACGAAGATGGCACACCATCGGCTAAAGCGACTGTCACTTGTTTGCCCGCGGCTTCAAGCGCCAACGCCAGGCCCAACGCTGAGCCCACCGCGTCGCCATCCGGCCGCAGGTGGGAAACAATGCTCACCGTCTTGGCTGCTTGCAAGCGTTCGCCCGCCGCAGCCACGTTCCAATCGTCCATTTGCGTTCTGCCTCTATGCAAAGCGCGACGTCAGGAGCCCGTTCAATCTGCGGCCTCGTCATCGGCCGCGGTGTCGGCCCGGGCTTCCCGCTCGGCTTGGATTTGTTTGAGCAAGGCTTCAATCCGTTCGGCGCGCTCTGGGGTAGGGTCCCAATGAAAGCGCAACCGCGGGAATTGGCGCAATTCGACCCGTTGGGCCAGTTGGCGGCTCAAAAAGCCTCGGGCGTGTTCCAGGCCTGCCAAAATTTCGTCTTTGCGTGTGCTGCCTTCAACAGCCGAGACAAACACATCCGCGTAGGCCAATTCCCTATCTACCCGCACATCGGTCACCGACACGCCGTGCAGGCGTGGGTCGGAGACTTCGTAAAGCAACAAGATGGCCAATTCTTCTTTCATGCGCTCGTTGATACGGCGCAAACGCAATTGGGAAACCATAGCTCACCTACCAACCGCTTTCTTCGACTTCGGTTCGGGTGCGCACAAAGCATTCGATGGTGTCACCGACTTGGAAATCTTGGAAGCCTTTGAGGCCAATGCCGCATTCGAAGCCTTCCCGAATTTCGCGGACGTCTTCTTTTTCGTGTTTGAGCGAAGCCAAGGGGCCTTCGTAGAGCACTTCGCCTTGGCGAATCACGCGGGCTAATGCGTTCCGTCGAATGACGCCTTCGCGAACGCGGCAGCCCGCCACGCGCCCCACTTTGGGCACTTTGAACACGGCCAACACTTCGGCTTTGCCAAGGGTGGTTTCCTCTTCTTCCGCGCCCAGCATGCCTTTGAGGGCTTTCTCCAGGTCTTCGGTGAGGCGATAGATGATGTTGTAGGTGCGGATGGAGACGCCCAGGCTTTCGGCCAGTTTGCGGGCGGGGCCATCAGGGCGGACGTTGAAGCCAATCACCACGGCTTTCGACGCGGCGGCCAGGTTGACGTCGTTTTCGCTGATGTGCCCCACTGAGGCGTGCAACACCCGCACTTTGATTTCGCTCTTTTCGGCCACTTCTTTGATGGAATTCACCACTGGCTCCAACGAGCCGTGCACATCCACTTTGACAACCAGGCGCAATTCGTTGGCTTCGCCGGCCTGCACCTGTTCAAAGAGGTCTTCCAAAGAGATTTGTTTGGCCTCTTGTTGGGCTTTGGCTTTTTCGGCCTCCAGGCGCTGGGCCACGATTTCGCGCGCTTTCTTTTCGTTTTCTACAACCTGGAAGAGCTCGCCTGCGGCGGGCACGTCGTTGAAGCCCAACACCACCACCGGCATTGAGGGCGGGGCTTCACGAACGGCTTTGCCGTGTTCGTCGGTCATGGCGCGCACTTTGGCGTAGGTGGTGCCGGCGACGACCACTTGCCGCAGTTTCAACGTCCCGTTTTGGACCAGCAGCGTCGCCACCACGCCACGGCCTTTTTCGCGTTTGGCTTCGATGACTGTGCCGATGACTTTGCCGTTGGGGTTGGCGCGGATATCCATGCTGTCGGCCACCAGCAAGATGGCTTCCAGCAGGTCGTCAATGCCTTCGCCCAGTTTGGCCGAAACCGGCACGACCATGGTTTCGCCGCCCCATTCGTCGGGGATGAGCCCCACGTCGGCCAATTGGCGTTTGACCCGTTCGGGGTTGGCGTTGGGCCGGTCAATTTTGTTGAGCGCCACAATAATGGGCACTTGGGCCGCTTTGGCGTGGTCAATGGCCTCGCGGGTTTGGGGCATCACGCCGTCATCCGCCGCGACCACCAACACCACGATATCGGCGCCCTGTGCGCCGCGGGCGCGCATGGCGGTGAAGGCCGCGTGGCCGGGGGTGTCTAAAAAGGTAATTTTCCGGCCCTCGTGCTCAACCTGATAGGCGCCAATGTGTTGGGTGATGCCGCCGGCTTCCCGTTGGGCGACGTTGGTGTGACGGATGGCGTCTAAGAGGGTGGTTTTGCCGTGATCCACATGGCCCAACACCGCGACCACGGGCGGGCGGGGTTGGAGTTGCTCTTCGGGCTCGTTGGCAATCAGCCGGCGCCAGAGGGGAATTTCAGCCTCGGCTTCGGTTTGGAGCTCTTCTTCGGGCTCTTCTAAGACAACTTCGTAGCCCATTTCGGTGGCTACGATTTCCGCGGTTTCAAAGTCAATGGTCTGGTTAATAGAAGCCATGACCCCGTTGGCCATCAACGTTTTGATCAGGTCAATGGGGCTGGCTTTCAATGCTTCGGCGAGTTCGCGAACCGTCATCCTCGCCGGGAGTACAATCGGCTCCCGCCCGTCTTTACCCATGTTCACCTCCTTGCAGCGGGCCCCAAAGGGCCGCTTGGCAATTCATCCCGGCTGGGCCGAGATGCGCGCTTCAACCAGCGCGAGTTGATGCTTCCGCGGCATTTTCATCATCTTCATCGTCGGGAAGCACGGCCATGAAAGCCTGTAAGCGTGCCATATCGTCCGGCGTCAGTTCTACCCGCAGGGCACGGGCCAAAGTGCCTTTCTTGAGGGCCCGTTCCCAGCAGGCACGGCGGTCGTGCAGATAGGCGCCCCGTCCCGGGAGCCTTCCCGTCAGGTCTACGCGTACCCCTTCAGGGGTGCGGACCAAACGCACGAGTTGCCGTTTGGGCAGCGTTTGGTGGCACCCCACACATGTGCGCTGAGGGATGTGCTTGCCGCGCCGTTTTTTCGCCATCGCCGCCTCCTTTGGGGCGGGTTAGAATTCCCAATCTTCCCACTCGTCATCGCGCTTGTGGCGCTTGAGCGGGATGAGGTCGTCTTCGTCCTCGCCGTAGGCCAGTTCCACGTATTGGCGAGGTTTTTTCTTCTTTTTCTTTTTCTTCTTCTTGCGTGGCGTTTCTGGCTCGGGTTCGGGTTCTTCTTCTACTTCCACTTCGGCCAAAGCCTCGGTGGGGATTTCGACGGAAGAGAAGAGTTCCTCCAATGAAGGCTCTTGTTCCTCTTCTTCTTGTTCCGCTTGTGCTTCTTCGTCTGCGGAAGCCTCCGCCGCGGCGGGCTGCTGGGGCGGGGTTTCGACGCTTTCGGGGGTGGTTTCGCCCTCGGTGGCAGGGGCTTCTTCGACGGCGGCAGGCGCTTCTTCGGGCGGGGCAGATTCAGCCGCGGGGCTCTCAGGCGCTTCGGCGGCAGTTGCTTCAACGGCCGCTTCTGCCGCTTCGGCACTCTCGGCCGCTTCGGTTTCCGCGTGTTCCTGCTCGAAGAAGGCTAAGGTTTCTTCGATTTGCTCCATGGCTTTCGGGCCAATGCCGTCCAGAGCCAAGATTTCGTCGGGGTTTTGTTTCATCTGGAGCATGAGGTCGCCGACCGAGTTGTAGCCCGCGTTGGTCAGCAGCATGGTCACCCGCGGCGAGAGGCCCAAGACGTCGATGGGCAAATCGAAGGCAGCGTCGGGGATTTGCGCTCGCAATTCGGCCATTCGCCGGGCTTCTTCCGAAAGGGCTTCGGTGCGCTGAGCGATTACGCCCCGTTCAACGCGGTCTACAAAGCGCCCCAAAAGCCGATATTCTTCTGGCCCCAACAGCCGACCTTCGGCCTTTTTGGCCAGAATGGCTTCGATTTCTTCGATGGTTTCGGCCTCGGCGGCGGCCATTTGGGCGTATTCGGGGTCGTTTTGGAGTTTGTAGAGCGCGTCGGCTGCGGCCTCCAAGACGCTTTTGATGTCAATGCGCCAGGCCGTCAGTTTGGCTGCCAGGCGGGCGTTTTGGCCTTGCCGCCCGATGGCCAAACTCAGTTGGTCTTCGGGCACCACCACGGTGGCCGTGCGGCTGGGGGCGTCCAGATAGACGCCCAGCACTTGGGCAGGGCTCAAAGCCTTGGCAATGAATACTTCAGGGTCCGGGTCCCATTCGATGACGTCGATTTTTTCACCGTGGAGTTCGCGCATGATGGCCTGGATTCGGACCCCGCGAATGCCCACGCACGCGCCCACTGGGTCAATGTTGGGGGCGATGGCCGACACCGCCACTTTGGAACGCCGCCCGGCTTCGCGGGCGATGGCCCGAATTTCCACTTCGCCTCGGTAGATTTCCGGCACTTCTTCTTCCAGCAAACGACGCAGGAAGTTCTTGTGGGCCCGCGAGAGCACGATTTGAGGGCCTTTGTTGGTGGGTTTGACTTCCAGCAGCAGGGCCCGCACCCGATCGTGTACCCGGAAGCGCTCGCCAGGAATCTGTTCGCGGCGCGGCAATACGGCTTCGGCGTTCTTTTCCAGGCCAATGGTCACGCCGCTGGCCCGCACCGCTTGTACGATGCCGTTGACGATTTCCCCTTCCAGTTTGCTGAAGTAACGGTATTGCAGTTCCCGTTCTACCTCACGCAAGCGCTGCTGAAGCACTTGCCGTGCGGTCTGGGCTGCCACCCGCCCCAATTCCTTGGGGGTGACATCCACCATGACCACATCGCCAAGTTCCACCTCGGGGTCAATGCGCTCGGCTTCTTCCAAGGCGATTTCGGTGGCAGGGTTGCGGACTTCCAGCACGACCTCTTTTTCGGCTTTGACAGCAAAAGTGCCTTCTGCGAGGTCCAGTTCCACTTCCACATGCTGCGAGCCCGGCGCGCCGACCTCTTTGCGGTAGGCCGCGGCCAAGGCTTTTTGCAGCACGTCTACCACCGCTTCCGGGGGAAGATGGCGCTCTTCCAACAATTCGTTGAATGCCAGCAAGAGTTCACTTTTTGCCATGACTTCGATTTTCTCCAAAAACGGCATCGCGTGCCGCTGCGCTGAGCAGCAACACGGCAGAAAAAGACGGGGGTGGTTAATACACAGAAAAGTGGGGGTTACCCACTTTTCGCCAAGAACCAGGCACACCCCCCACGGCCTAATTGTAGCACGGAGCAGAAGAGGAAGCAAGGTTTCGGTGACCAGATTTCGGACGTAAGTTATCTCTGGGGCTGCAGAGGCATGGGGCGGTGTTTGAGGCGAGACGACCAAGAGGGAGACATTGCCTTTTGGTCAGCAAGCCTCGTGGCACTGTTTTTGGAGTAAGCGCTGGTAGAGGTCTTCCCACTGGTCAACGACACGTTCTATGTCAAAGTTAGCCTGCACGTGGGCTCTGGCTCTTTCGCCCATCCGGCGCCGCGTAGGCTCTGGGAGCGCCATCAAGCGCAGCATGGCCTCTGCTAATGTCTCGGCTTGGTGCGGGGGCGCGAGGAAGCCCGTTTGGCCGTCCAACACAATCGCGCGGTTATCACCCACGTCGGTGGCTACGGCAGGGAGGCCAGAGGCCGCGGCTTCCAACAAGACCATGGGCATGCCTTCCCAAGCCGAAGAAACGACAAAGGCGTCTGCCGCATTCATCAAATTTGCCACGTCGCGACGGGTGCCCAGGAAGCGCACTTGCGCGTCAATGCCCAGACGCTGGGCAAGGTCCTGCATAGCAGGTTTCAATGGGCCATCCCCAACGATAAACAGCCTGGCGTGGGCGGCCTTCGGCACAACCTGGGCAAAAGCATGCAACAGGTTGGGGTAATCTTTCTCGGGGGCCAGCCGGCCAATGGAGAGAAAGAGAAAATGGTTTTCGACGCCTAATGCTCGGCGTAAAGCAAGGCGGACTTGGGGATTGGGCTGAAAACGCCGTGTATCAATGCCGTTGGGGATATACCGAATTTTATGGGACGGAGAGGCCTTGATGGCAATATAACGCGCTCGCCCTGCGCGGCTTACTTGGGTGGTCAGGTCGCAAAAGGGGTCGGTAAAGCGATAGAGCCACTCTCGCAAGCGCCCGCCTTCATAGATGTTGTGGGCTGTGCATATCATCACCGGCACGCGGACCCAAGGGCGCACAAGGCGGGCAAAAAGGTTGGCATGCACCAAGTGGCTGTGGACGATTTGCGGGCGCCATTGGCTTATCTCCTGCAAAAGGCGTATGACAGGCCAAGGATTGGGCGCCTTCCTGCGAACGCCCAAGGTTGCCACAGGGACCCCCGCGCCTTGGAACTCATCCACATAAGCCTGCGGCGGCATCACAGAGACGAGCTTCACTTTCCATCCTCGACGCACCAGGCGTTGAGAGAGGAGGATTAGTTGCGTTTGAGCGCCTCCGTGAGTGAGGCTGGTGATCAAAAACAAAATTCTCTTTTTTTGAGGCACAGTCATACACCAAACCCCAACCAGGGCTCTACAAGAGTTCCATAGGCAGTGAGCACTCACAAAGCGGACGCCGTGAGAAACCCCATCCGCCCCACCGTCGGGTGCGGCTTCAGGTCACGCCTACACATCGGAACATGGCCGCAAGCGAGGCAGTTGGGGGTGTCAACCCCATTGCAAGACGTCCAAATACTGATTCACAACTGCGGAAAGCGCAAAGCGCGCCAAAACGGGCTTGGGAGTTGGCGCCTCGTTTTGGTCTGTCTTGCTTGCCAAAGCAGT
>Ga0256914_1000624_pt1 | contig 34483 bp, 33 predicted proteins | sample HulkmetaG_FD_191571 | JGI IMG/M metagenome (GOLD analysis project Ga0256914, IMG submission 191571) | Hydrothermal chimney microbial communities from Main Endeavour vent field at the Juan de Fuca Ridge, Pacific Ocean - Hulk | ecosystem: Environmental > Aquatic > Marine > Hydrothermal vents ... | reverse complement strand
ATGACCGCCTGCAGCTCCTCTCTACCAGGACGCCGATTGCCCGGAAAAGGCAGATCGGCACGCCCCAGACAACTGCTGAGAAAGGAGACCGACACTGGCTCGTAGATGACGGCAAGAAACTGAAGGACAAACTGCTCAAGAGGAGACAGAGAGCAAACAAGGGAAAAATCCTTATTTTTTCGTCTTGTTACAGGCATTCTCAATACGAAATGGTCCAAAATGAACAGTTTCTTCAAAGCAATTACTCTACCATGAACTGCTTCTTTCTTTTACCAAAAAATTATTTTTCACTGCTGTCGCCTTGTCAGGCACAAACGTTGACATATGCAGGCCAACTTCTCCACGTGTCCCATTGGGCCTTGTCAGTTCCACATCACAACACGCTCATTGCTGCAGCAGCCACCACCTGGATTCTAAACAACCAGAACAGAACCTCTGTCAACCTTGTGAAAATAATTTTTTATATGAATAATTAATATATTATCATCAAATATATCCGCAGAGCATAGTTGTCATAATGACAACCAAGATAATTATTATTGACAAAATGGCAACTATGCATTCAATTTGTCAACCAATGACAAGATATATTGACAAAAATCATGGCAATTTTCGGCTATATCTTTCTCGATCCCAACAGAAAAAACCGGATCCCGCTGGCCAGACAGCAATATGCCATTGAGCAGTATGCTGAACATCGGAAGGTGAAAATCCGGGATTTTTTTATCGAGGAAAATATCCCCGCACACCGTCCCTTTGACCAACGGAAGCAGGGAAGCCTGCTGCTCCGGGACTGCGACAGCAGGGACTGGATTGTCGCCTCGCATACAGAAGTGCTTTTTGCCAGGGCGAAAGAGGGATTGCGACTCCTGGACACTCTACGTGCCAGGGGCATCTCGCTACATCTGGCAGACCTTGGAGGCGACATCGTCTTTCCGACTAAACGAAAGCTTATCATCTCGACAGGCATCTGCGATGTCGTCAACACACTTCTTGCAAGTCTGGCCCGCCACGAGCGTGCCGGCAACAGTACCGCCATCCTGCGTGCCAAACGGCTGGGAAAAAAGCAGGGACGTTACCTGGGAGGCCCCATCGGTTTCGGCTGGCAAATCGATGGAGAGGGATTTATCATAGAAAACCCGGAGGAGCAGAGGATAATAAAAGAGATCATGAAGCTACGCCAAGACAGGTGGTCGTACAGGGAGATCAGCAAAATCCTGGGCGATCGCCATGGGATACGCCTTTCCCATGAAGGGATACGGAAGCTCCTGATGAATTACGAGAAAAAACGAGAAACAGTCCGCCGGCACAACATTGCCCGTCAGCACGAGTTGGATCCCCGCCTGGAGGAGCATGCACCTGAAGAATAGACAGGTAACAAGCTAGAACGGCAGGAAGAATCTCACCGATCTTCAGATCGGAGCAGGACGGGATTCAGGAGGTTCCAGGAGAATAGCCCATCCTGAAGAACAATTTCTTTCAGGACGATGCTGGCCTGTCCTCGAGTGGAATCATCTCCGATGAAAACGTAACTGTCCAAGGTGTAGGGAACCGAGCCGGCAGAAGAATAATCCCGCAACTTGCCTCTGAGTATCACGGAACCCGCCGCGGAAAGAGTATATTCTTCCCCCTTGATTCGCAGAGTATAGCGTACATTTTCTGTGGTATCGATGATCGTACCTTCACCATGCCTGAAAAGCGGATCGTCGTCCTGGCTCCATATCTCTGTTTCCCAGAACGACAGCTCGACTCCCCGGTGTTCCCGGTCAAGCAGGATCAGGGAGCAGCCGGACCGGTCTGCAGAAATGTGGTTTTCGGACCGGATCTGTAACTCGAACTGCAGGGAAAACCCTGCATAGCGGTCAAGCACGGGAAAGGCGGAATTCTTTGGCTGTCCAAGAATCGTATGACTGCTGTATCCGGCCTGTCCGGTAAGCGATGACTCCAGAAGCACACCACCCTGCTCGCGCTGCTGGCTCACTCCCACACCCACCCCGAAGTAGCTCAGCCACTCCTGGTCTCCTGGCAGGAGTTCGCTCTGCCCATCGTACAGGACGGTCAATGCCGCAGGACAGGGTTCGCCGCCCCATGCGAGCATGGCCAACAAAAACAACAGGCAGGACGCCGTACTCCGGGAGGCCAGCATCAGGATTCCGCGGTTTCCACGGTCACCAGACCACTGGTCTCGAGGTTTTCCAGAAAGGCCAGCAGCTCCTGCCTGCAGATATCTGCCGCGACATCATATTCCGCCAACAGGGCATCAAGGACTTCCTGGAGATTGTCATATTCTCCGAGCAGCTTCCAGATACGGCTTCCTGTCTCGTCCATCCCGAAATACTGACCGGATTTCATGTCAAGGAGAACCGTCTCACCATCGAGATCCTGAAAGATCAGCTCATCCGGAATTACAACTTGCAGGGTACGCAGATCTGTATTGGGACCGGTTTTCTCAGAAGGCATCGTTATCACCAGACAAAAAATATTAATAGTGGAGCAGTGAGCCATCTTTTCTGGCAACCTGCAGCGCATACCGAAAACATACCATTCCAGTTCCCTGCAATACCAGGGAAAAGACGAACAGCACAACCATATGGGGTAAGACGTTGTTCCAGCCCATTCCGTTCAACAGCAGCAGCCGCATCGCATCCAACGACCAGGTCACAGGCAATAGACGAGCCATGTCCTGGAGCCAATGCGGTAAGACATCGATGGGATAGACAACTCCACCCAGCAGTCCTGCCAGAGGGCCCATGAGCCATCCCAGGGGAGAAGGCTGTTTGAAGACCACAACCAGGGCCGCCGAAAGCAGACCGATTCCCCAGAAAGACATTATGGTCAACACCATAATTACAGCAAAAGCACCCAAGTGGGCAAGATGGATCTGCATACCAAAAATCAGGGTTCCAATGAGCAGGTACAGAACAACCCGAAAAGTGGTGAAGAGAAAATTGTAGAGGGAGGAGCAGAACAGAATCATCACCGGAGAAAGTGCGCTGCAGAGCAGCGCCTCCAACGTGCCGAGCATTTGGCCCTGTCGGATCTCGTCTGCAAAGCTGTTCACCGAGACAAACAGATAATCGGTAAAGGAAACGCCTATCAGCACAAAGGCGAAATAATCCCCCCCATAGCCGGCAAGATGACCAGAGATCCCGCCATCAACCAGCCTGGACATGAAAAAAAACAGTAAGGTGGAGAGAAATACCCCGCCAATCTGTGCCAGGAACCTGGTCCGGTAGGAAAGGGCGATAAAAAAATCCCTTTTGATGAACGCCACCATGGTGCCAAACATCGGATTCGTCCTCAGTTCACCAACTTCCTGAAAAGATCTTCCAGAGACATTTCCTTGGGCTGAAAACCAAAAATTGGGATGTGGTACTCGAGCAACCGCTCCAGCACACCGGAAAGTTCCTGTCGTCTGACAACAAGCTCGACCTCCACTCCATTGTCTTGCTGTCTGAAGCTGTGCGGCAATACTCCTGCCGCAGCAAGCTGCTCTTCACTGCAGGGACCGAGATCAAACCGGTAGACAGGGCAGGCAGACACCTCCTGTTCCAGGGCAGACCTGGAAACATTGGCCACAACATTTCCCCGGTGGAGAATCAAGATCCGGTCGCAGACCTCCCTGGCTTCCTGGAGATTATGGGTGCACCACAGGGCGGCACTGCCCATTTCCCTGACAATTTTTTCCCTGATGAAACGCCGCAACTCACCGGCGCTGATCAGGTCTAGGCTGGATGTCGGTTCGTCCAGGAGAATCACCGTCGGATCGGACAACAGGGCCCTGGCAATGGCCAACCGCTGTTTCTGCCCGGTCGAGTAGGTCATGAACCGCTTCTCCGCATGATCCGTCATGTCGACCAGTTCAAGCATCCTCTGGACCTGTCGGTGTTTTACCTCACCGGAAAGCCGGTACAGGGAAGCAAAGAACTCCAGGTTCATCCTGCCTGAAAGCCGCCAGTAGAAGCTTCGTTCATTTGTGTTGACATGGCCGACAAGACGACGGATTCCTGCCGGATCCACGGCCTGATCTATCCCCTGGACGATCACCCTGCCTTCATCCGGAGTGATAAGCGAGGCCAAGATCTTGATCAGCGTGGTCTTGCCGGCGCCGTTCACCCCCAGCAGGCCGCATATTTCACCTTCATGAATCGCAAACGATATATTGGCAAGTGCCCTGACGGATTCAGGCGGCACTATGCCACGCCGACTGAAACGCCATGGCCTGGTGTATGACTTGCTGACATTCTCCAGGACGACAACCGGCTGGGCAGTACTCATCGGCTCGACTCTCTCCTATCGTCGACCATGGATAATCCCGCCGGGCAACATGGCCTTCCTGACAGGTAGGCACGGCTTCGGCCCAGGGAACAGGGGGGGCCGGGCACACAAATTATACAGGATTTCCGGCAATGACGGCAACAGGGGTATTGATCACCATAGCCTCAGCCCTGGCCCGGCCGACAATTTTTTCTGCAACATGGAAACCGGCCGAAAGCACCGGTCGTCTGAAACGGCGGGAATGAGCATCTGTGGCGATGATGTCCACTGCATCATTCTCCAGAAGAAAAAGAGCGCAACGTTGTGATTTTCGTCCAAAATCACCTGTCAGGCTACCGGCTGTGACCTGCACCATGATACCATCTTCCAGAAGCTCGAGCAGAGTCTCTGGCCTGGACATGATGGTTGGATTTCGTTCCGGATGGGTAATTATTGGCCGCAACCCCTCTTTCCTGAAGTTATGGAGAATAGTCGCCGCATTGTGAGGCATATGGGTATGCGGAAATTCGACGAGTATATAACCATTTGAATTTATAGTGAAATCCTTCACAAGAGATGGTTCAAAGACCACCGAGACATCACCCCCGGGCAAGACACTGACATCCAGTCCAGCCGCCTCCAGATAACGATTGAAGAGGATAACCCGCTGCTTGACCTCTTCGAAAGAATAGAGCGCCTTGTTGACATGCGGAGTGGCAACGATGATCCTGATTCCATCGTGGGCTGCGATCCGGGCCATGGCCAGCGATTCGTCCATGTTGGCCGCACCATCGTCTATTTCAGGCAGGATATGGCAATGCAGATCCACCATTCCCTCGATACCAGGGCGTTCATTCTTCCTCCGCCTTATAAGCGTATTGATAATACCCATAGTATGAGTAGTACTTGCTGTGTTTCAGCTCGATGGCATTCAGAACCACTCCCAGGACATTGCTCTGAATCTCATCCAGACTTTTGATTCCTTGCTTTAACATATCGTTGGTTGCAATGCCATAACGGCAGACAATAATTGTGCCATCGACCTGTTTGCTCACCAGCAGGCTGTCGGTCGCACTCAGCATGGGAGAGGAATCGAGGATAATGGTATCGAACCGTTTTGCCAGGGCTTCCATAACCTGGGCGAATTTTCTTGAGCCAAGAAGTTCTGCAGGATTGGGAGGAACAGGGCCGGCAGGCAGGACCGTCAGACCGCTTTCAGGGTGCTTGATGAGAATGTTTTCGGCCTCCATCCCGGAGAGGAGTGAACTCAGCCCCTTACGGTTACTCAGGCCCAATGCCTTGTGGACGCGTGGTTTTCGCAGATCCGTGTCAATCAGGAGAACGGATCGTTCTGTCTGCGAAATAGCTACCGCCAGATTGACCGCGGTTGTCGTTTTGCCTTCACCTGGAGACATGGAGGTAATAAGTACCTGTTTGGGCGGACTCTCGGCCGAGGACAGGAGGACTGCGGTCCGTAGCGACTTGAAGCTCTCGGAAAAGGAACTCGACGGCTCCTCGAGAAGCATCAGGTCTGGATTATGATCTTTTTTCAACATCTCCACCACGCCCAGTACAGAGACGCCAAACCGTTTTTCCACCTCTTCGGGATCCTTAACCGTATTGTCGAGGTATTCGAGGAAAAAGGCCAGGCCAACACCACCGAACAGCCCCAGGATGATCGCCAGCAGAATGTTACGTTTTTTATTGGGCTTGACCGGTACTGTCGGAATCTCTGCCTTCTGGGTGGTCCAGACATTGACCTTCAGCGTCTTCTCTGACACCCCTTTTTCTTTTATCCGCATCAGCAGGGCATCATAGAGCACGCGGTTGCTCTCCACATCCCGTTTCAGGATCCGGTATTCGGTCATTTTCTCGTTGAGAAGCATAACTTCCTGCTTCACCTTGGCCAAGGCTGTCCGCATATTTTCCTCTTCAGCACGGGCCATCTCATATTCATTTCGGACCAGCTCGATGATCTTTTGGATCTCCTGTTCTTTTTTTGCCTTCTGTTCTCGCAGCTCGGCAAAGGCTTCCAGCATGACAGGATGTTTTGGACCATATTTCTGTTTGAGCTCAAGGATATGCTGTTCAGCCTTGCGGATCTGTTCTCTCTGGGTCTGTAATCCTGCATGGTTGGCAAATACCGGCAACGTTTCCAGATCGCCTCCCTTTTCCTTCAGGGTCTTTATCTGTTCATAGACTCCTTCCAGTTTTTTTCGCTGCGCCTCGGCCTCGGCAAGCTTCTGGGTGAGATTTGTCAGCTTCTGGGGAATGATCGCCACCCGGTCCTCAATGGTGACGATATCGTTTTTCTGCATGTATTCCTGGAGCTTCTTTTCCGCCCTGGCCAGTTTCTCCTTTTCCTCGTTGGCCTTTTTGGTCATCCACTGGAGGGCATAACCAGAGGAATGATGCTGGATGGACATCACCTCTTCCTGGTAGGCGTCAGCGATCGTATTGGCTATCAGGCTGGCAAACTCGGGATTTTCTGAACGAAAGCTTATATTGATGATCCTGCTCTCCTTGACCGGCTTGACAATGATTCCAGCCCTGATGGCATCTGCAATGACATCTGCCCGCGATCTTTGGTTTAACTCTTCCTCCTGCTCCGGACCTGCACTGTCATCCGCAGCCATCAGTCCAGTCAGAAAATCACCGACAACCTGTCCAATGCCTTTTATGAACGAAGGCTGCTGTGAAGTCTTTTCCGGAAAGAACGAATCATAGGTTTCCTCCAGACTGAGCAGCTCGACCACCTTCCGGGCCACGTTCTGGCTCTTGATCAGCTGCTCCTGGGTGGCGAAGAATTCCGGATCATAGCTGTTGTAGTAATAATTGCCCACCAGTGAAGGATTCTCGTTCTTTTCTACCAGTACCTGGATCGAGGCCTCATAGATCGGGGTCATGTTGAAGGTGACAATGACCACCACAAAGACAGTCAAAATGAAGAAGAGCAAGACAGTTGACTTACGCTTCTGTATAACCTTCAGATAGTCCCGGAGATGTATCTCCTGCTCTTCCAATAACATCTGTTCCTGCTGCATGATCTGGATTCCAGTACGATTGTTGTTGTTGCTGCTTTTGCGGTTGGTTAACCGATTAAAACTAAGGGAAGCTTACCGACGAATTTGGGCCTGGGAACACCAGGGCTGCACACGATGGCCGGATCAGCAACTGCACATCAGATCCCGAGGGAATATCTGGCCCGGGTCGTTTCAGGATGCAGCCGCATCATCCTCTTTAGCCGGAATGACAGTCAGGATGCAGAATCAGGAAATTACCGGTATTCCTGAATGCTTGCTCCCCAACAGTGAGAAGCAGCCTGTCAGCTGCCTGCTGTCTGCCTGTTAGAAAAAACTCTCCGGCACGATGATAACATCATCGGGCCTGATCTGTTCATCCATGGCGGCATGTTCAATGACCTGTTCTTTGCCGTCCTTTTTACGCACGATCTTTACCGCATCTCGGTTGGCAATGTCAGTAAAACCGCCAGCCATGGCAATCGCCTTGATCAGGGTCAGATTATCCTGATACTTGTAGGAGTCGGGTTTTTTGACCTCTCCAGTTACATAGAATACCCCCGCCTTGACGATGAACACCTTGTCGCCGTCTAAAATGGGTATATTGAGAGACGTATCTCCCTGTTCGACCAGCCGGTCGAGATCGATGACAATTTCTTCACTCTGCTTGCCAGAACCCTTTTCCCGCTTCAGGGTGGCAAAATCACCGGCCTCCTTGGTAAGGCCGCCAGCCTGGGAAATCAGTTCAAGCAGGGTTGTCTTGTGGCGTAGCTCGTAAAGACCAGGATGCAGCACCTGGCCAAGAATGACGGCCTTTTGTTCCCGATATTCCTTGATAAAAACATTGACCTGGGGATTGACGATATAGCCGTCTGCCAGCATATCGCTGATCTTTCGCGACACCTGGCTGATGGTCAGCCCCTTGACCTCAACGCTGTCGAGCAGGGGCAGAATAATGGTTCCATTACCGTCGATCCGGACAGTAGTGGTCATTTCCGGATGATCGTACACCGTGATTTCCAGGACATCGCCTTCTCCTACCGTATAATCCTCTGCCTGGACCCAGCCGGAAGAAACCACGAACAACAGAACCAGCGTAACACAGTACAATAAACCGTCAGTCAACAGAGTGCGCATATGATTTTCCTGTTGGGTATATCTACAATGACTTGTCAAAGAGTAAAGGTCACCCGAATGATTGCCCGGTTGTCCGTATACGAAAGATCATCGAAGTTGGAATCACGCTTGAAGAACTCGTAACCTGCCACCACGGAAACCCACCGCTGAATCCTGTACGACAAGTTAAGGCCGAAACGATAATCCTTGTCACTCCGCTCCTTGCGAAGATCGGCGAGAACAAAGGTCGTTTTGTAGTCTTTCTGCGTATAGCCAAGAGTTCCTGTAAGCGTGATCTTTGCCCCGAACTTCTGGGTATAACCGAGGGTTATAATGTCGGAGAGCACATTGCCGGGACTATCTATGGTCGGCTGTTCATAGAGCCGGGACAAGGAGAGCTTGAGAGAGGTTTTGCTGCTTATCCGGTAATCTGCCCAGCCCTGCAGACTGAAATCACTGGAATCGACCAGGTAAGGGCTGTCGTAACGCCTTTTCGCGTAGCCGGCCTTGAACTCACCGCTGGTCCTGCCACTCATCCGCCAGCGTATTCCTCCATAGAGGTAATGATCTGTGCTGTCCAAAGCCCCCACCTGGTCATACCGGACATCGAGGAACCGGTACTGCGCATAGAAAGAGGTCTTTGGAGAATAGTTGTAATAACAGTACACAGAATAACTCTGATCGAGACGATCACCAATACTCTTGTCGGCATCGTCATAGTCGACCAGAAAATTACTGTACTCTCCCCGCAACCGGAATCTGCTCCCAAAATCGTACTGGATTCTGGTTGCCAGCAGATTACTCACATAGGTATCCTGCTGCTGGGAAAAACCCTCTGCCCACCCTTCGTGTCCATCCTGGAAGACATCCAGCAAACCCAGACTGAGGCCTCCCCGAAAATTATATTGCACCACCCCCTCGATCCGCTGGTCATCAGTATCGTTCTGGGACTCACTGCCCCATCTGGTCAGATCGGCACCATAATGGAGATAGGCACGCACTCTCCTGAACGTCGCGCCTCTCTCCTGAAGCATTCCCAAGCCGCCAGGCTTGAGGGTCGAGGTATCCAGCCCCACCACACGTTGCCGCGAAGCGGGAAATGCCAGCCAGATCCCGGGTGAGATCACGGTGGCGAAGTCTCCCTTCTCATCTTCGTTTCTGGAGTAGAGGTTATCGTCATATTGACCGGCAAGAGTGATGTATGGATGAAAATATCCCCCTTGTTGGACCTCATAAAGATCATTGATGGCGATTTTGGACTTTTCTGCTGAAGCTGCCGGCATTGTGAAAAAAAACAGGATAACCGGAATCAGAAAACCGCTCTCGATCTTCTTGCAGTGTGCTTTCATCGAATCGGAGGAAGTATCGTTTCTCGTTGATATTGAGGGCTGAATGGATACCTGAGCATCAAGGCGCTTCGCTCAAGATCATTGTACTATATCTGATCCTAAAGCGACGGGGCAACAGATTTTTTTCTCTTATGGACAGAATCATCCTGAAATATCTCGAACATATTGGGCCCCAGACAAAAATGCTCTCCGGTCCGTTTGACCTTCCGGCCAAGCGATGAGGATAAGGTAAAGACCGGGTCAACGACAAGCCGATTGCTGTATTCGACAAAACATCCTGCCAGGCAGACGACGATGACAATGACTTCACCAAGTCTGCAGGCTCTCTCAGCTTCCAGACAGCAGGTTGTACAGCCTCCTTGTGCCACAGGAATCCAGTGACACAGGTTTGAAGTGAAGGCTAGCCAGCCAACATCCGAAAACGTTCCCAGAAATCAGGAAACGACTTGGCCACGCATCCCTCGTCCAGGATCTTGACGCCGGGAACGCGGAGGCCTGCGACGGCGAAACTCATGGCAATACGGTGGTCACCATAGGTTTCGATCTCGGCACCGTGCAGGTTGGCGCCCCCCTGACGGCCATGGATGATCATCCGGTCTTTTTCCTCATCTACCTTGGCCCCCATCTTGCCCAGCTCGGTCACCACCGCTGAAAGCCGGTCGCACTCTTTGATCCGCAGGTGTGCAATATTGCTGATAACAGTCGTTCCTTCGGCAAAGGCGGCAACAACGGCCAGGGTGGGCACCACATCCGGCATGTTGCCCATGTCCACCTCGATACCCGTCAGTCTCTCGCAACCGCGCACCATGATTCCGTTTCCGGCCTGGCTCACCCGGCATCCCATTCTAGCCAGAAGCGGAACCAAACCCGCATCACCCTGAAGAGAGGGAACCGGGACGTTGGCCACCGTCACCCGGCCGCCTGTAACTGCAGCCGCGGCCCAGAAATAGGACGCTCCGGATGCATCCCCTTCCACGTGGTAAGTTGTGGGCGTGTAGACGCCCCGGGGGATACGGAAACGGGTCAGGGATGGAGCAGCCTCTACCCGGATACCGAAATCGGCCATAACCGCCAGGGTCATCTCCACGTATGGCCGGGAAAGCACGGTGCCTTCCACCTGTATCGAGGCTGGTTCATCCGCATACGGCGCCACCAGGAGCAGGGACGAGAGATACTGACTCGACTTCCCCTCCGGCAGGACAGTAGGGCCACCCCGCAGACCATCTGCCTCGATCCTGAGCGGCGGACATCCGCTGTCCGTTTCGCTGCGGATGCGTACGCCCCACCCCCGCAGGGCCTGCATCAGTGGCATGATCGGCCGTTCAGCCATCCGCTCGTCCCCGGTTATCCGAAAGGTTCCATGGCCCAATGCGGCCACAGAGGTGAGAAACCTGGTGGCCGTGCCATTGTTGCCAAGATAGATGTCGCCCTCCGGACAGCTGATCCTGCCGCCACTTCCCCTGATCACCCAGCGGTTTCCGTTCCGGTCATCCACCTCCACCCCCATGAACCGGAGGGCCTGCATGGTATAGCTGGTATCCTCACTGGCCAGTGGCCCCACAAGGACCGATTCACCTTCGGCCAGCGCGGCGGCGATCAGTCCCCGCTGGGTGAGGCTCTTGGAGCCAGGGACCTCAATGACGGCATCCACCTTGCTGACTGTTCCAACTTCGATCATTTTCGATTCATCCCATCTGATACAATTTGCAACCTGGTCATCCGCTGGCCAGCCTCTCCTCAAGAGCCCTTCGCATGAGTTGAATATCCGGCCTGATTCCCGTCCATATCCTGAACTGGGCAGCCCCCTGATACACCAGCATGGCCAAGCCGTCGATGACCGTACAACCGCATGCGGCCGCCTCCCGCAGCAACCTGGTCTGCAGGGGTGCATAGACAATGTCCATCACGGTGGTGAAACGGTGTAGCAGGCCGGGATCCAGTGGAATATCCTCGCTATGGGGCTCCATGCCCACAGTGGTGGTATTGACGAGCACCTCGGCCTCGACACTGGCCAGTCCGGTCAGGGGAACAAAGGTGCATCCCAGCCAGTCGGCCAGTTCCATCCCCCTGGAAACGGTGCGGTTGCTCAGGATGACCGTGGCACCTGCCTCCACAAGGCCAAAAGCGATGGCCTTTGCCGCTCCACCTGCTCCCAGAATCAGCACCCTGCTTTCTTCGAGGCGCACCTTGTCGGCCAGAGCCAGGTTGGCACCCAGCCAATCTGTATTGAAGCCCCTGATCACCCTCTTGCCATCCGAGGGCCGTTCCCTGATCAGCAAGGTATTGACGGCACCGATACGCTGGGCAACAGGGTCTACCTCGTCCAGCAAGGAAATGATCGCCTCCTTGTGGGGAACCGTGACGGAAACACCCCGGAATCCCAGAGCCCGAAGCCCCTGCACAGCTACGGCAAGATCGGTGACAGGCATCGGCACATACACGCCGTTCATATCCAGGGCGGCAAAGGCGCGGTTGTGCATCACAGGGCTCAGGGAATGGTGCACCGGATTACCGATAATACCATACAGGAGGGTCTGCCCGTCAATCATCGTCTTCACCTCCCAAAAGCCTGCACAATGCCGCCATCTTCTCTGCGGAGAGCTGTCCCGGGGCTGTCATCTGCCGGTCATCGGCACTGGTATAGGTCATGAAACCGCCAAGAAACAGGGTGGCAAGGCGGGATATCCTTCCGGCCTCTCCCATGCTGAAGCAGATCAGGGGAAAATCATGCTCATTCGCCTCGACCAAGATCTGCTGCAGCCTGACCACATCTCCACTGTGGCGGGCCATGGCGACGATCTTGCCGATATCAGCACCGGAACCCATCATCTCGTGCAGAACATCCTGCAGTTCACCTATCGATGGTGTCTGCTGGAAATCATGCCAGGACAGGATGATCCGGGTGGATGAGCGGTCTCGGGCAGCCAGTAAACGGCGACGGAAAACCGGTTCGGCCCGCAATTCAAGGTCCACATAAGCCGCCTGCATGGCCATGGCCTCCAGCAGGTATTCGAGCCTGTCTTCCTCGCTGCCGTGCCACAGCCCCCCTTCCCATTGCGGCCTGTTGGTGAACAGCAAGGGATGGGGAAGTAGACGGCAGCACGCTTCCACTGCAGGTACGTCCATGGCATCCAGCCGGATCTCGATCACATCGGCCAGAGACTGGACCGGCTCAAGGCGCATCCGGATCTTCTCGATATCCGGTTCTGCGACCGATATACAGATACGTTGCGTTCCCATCCTCAGTCAACCACCAATGTACCGATGATATCGGCCACAGCCCCCTCCTCCTGTTCAACCAGGTACTCCCGGATACCGTCGATGATCCGTTCACTGACTCCGGGTTCGACGAAATTCGCCGTTCCCACTTCCACGGCCGAGGCGCCAGCCAGCAGAAACTCCAGTGCATCTTCCGGACCACAGATCCCGCCAATACCGATCACCGGAATCGAGACCATGGACGCTACCTGCCAAACCATTCGCAGGGCCACCGGCCTGATTGCCGGACCGGAGAGCCCGCCGATCGTGTTGGCAAGCCTGGGTCGTCTTGTACGGATATCGATGGCCATACCGGTGAGGGTGTTGATCAGGGAGACCGCATCCGCACCACCTCTCTCCACGGCCCGGGCCATCTCCACGATATCCGTGACATTGGGAGAGAGCTTCACGATGAGCGGCAGATCTGTCCCAGCCCTGACAGCCCGGGTCACTGCCTCGGCCATCTCCGGAACCGTGCCAAAGGCGACTCCACCTCTCTTTACATTCGGACAGGAGATATTGACCTCCAGGGCCGCGATACCGGGTTCACCGTCAAGGCGACGGGCCAGCATTCCATACTCCTCGATGGAATCGCCCAGGATATTGACGATGACCGTTGCCCCCTGCTCACGCAGCCAGGGCAGCCTGGAGACAAGGAAACGTTCGACTCCCATATTCTCCAGACCAATGGCATTGAGCATACCGCACGGCGTCTCCACAACTCTTGGCGGGGGATTTCCGGACCGCGGCTCAAGGGAGATGCCCTTGACCACCACGCCACCCAGGGCTGCCACATCCACGAAGTCGGCGTATTCCGCACCATAGCCAAACGTACCCGAGGCAACCAGGACCGGGTTCCGCAGCAGCAGCGGTCCAACACTCACCTGAAGATCAGGGCTCTGCCCCTTGCGATCTAGGGTTTCCATGCCACCTTCTCTGCATCGAATACCGGTCCGTCCTTGCAGACATGCAGATATCGTCCGTCAGCGGCCACAATGGTACAGCCCAGGCAGGCACCAAGACCGCAGGCCATGTGGGTCTCCATGGACACCTGACAGGGGACGCCTGCCTGCCTGCAGGCCAAGGCAACGGAACGCAGCATGCCATAGGGACCGCAGCCATACACCTGACAGACTCCGGCCAACAGGTCGGCAAGCAGATCAGGGACCAGACCATGGTATCCTAGTGATCCGTCATCTGTTGCCACCGCGACCTCGTGCCCTGACCAGGAAAACCTGTTGGCAAATACCTTGACCTCCCTTCCGGTACGACCGCCAAGCAATATATGAATTTTTCGCTCTGGCTGCTGCTCATGGAGGACAGAGGCAAGATAATACAGGGGGGCCACGCCGATACCACCTCCTATGAGACAGACCGGTCCCTCTGCATACCATGAAAATCCGTTGCCGAGGGGACCAACGAGATCCAGGACATCCTTGCCGGCCTGCAGGGTCCGGAGCAAGGCCGTTCCCCGGCCGACGACTTTGACCAGGAGATCGACCCTTCCTCGCCGGTCCACCGAATGCAGCGAAAACGGACGCCTCAGCAGAGGATCCAACTGTTCGTTGAACCGTACCATGACGAACTGGCCTGGGCGTGCGGCCTCGGCAATCCGCTCCGCCCTGAGGCGGACCCGAACGACATCGGCCCCCATCTCCTCCAGATCGACAATCTTCGCTTTTTCCTGGTACTTGGTCATGGAACACGATACAACTAAATAGAACAGGATCCGGTGCTGTTTCGGATCTGCCAAATAAAATCCATCCAGCCGGTGCTGTAAATGATAATTTCCGGATCAGGAACCGATATCCTCTTTCAGGCCATTCTTTTCCTTTTCGGAGCTGTTGTCGGGTCGTTTCTCAACGTGGTGATCCTCCGGTTGCCCGACGATCAGCGCTCCATCGCCTATCCGCCTTCCCATTGTCCGGAGTGTAAGACACCCATCAGATGGTACGACAACATCCCCATTCTCAGCTACATCCTTCTCAAGGGCAGATGCCGTAGCTGCAAGACATCCATCTCCTGGCAGTACCCATTTGTCGAGTCGGCCATGGGTTTGCTGAGCGTTGCGCTCCTGAACCGGTTCGGTCTCTCCTTTGATCTTTTTCTGTACTTCGTTTTTGTCGCTGCCTTGCTGGCGATCCTGTTCATCGACCTGCATCACCAGATCATTCCGGACAGCATCAGCCTGCCTGGTATCCTGGTCGGCCTTGGCGGATCTTTCTTCAGCAGCCAGCTCACCTGGCAGGAGGCCATTCTCGGCGCCCTGGCCGGGGGAGGCTTTCTCTATGCCATAGCCTTCGGCTATCTACTTCTGAGAAAGCAGGAAGGTATGGGTGGAGGGGACATCAAGCTTCTGGCCATGATCGGTGCGTTTCTGGGATGGAAATCCCTGCTCTACATCATCTTTGCCAGCTCCGTGGCCGGCAGCCTGATCGGGATCACCATTCTCCTCATCCGGAAACAGGACCGGCAGACCAGAATCCCATTTGGTCCCTTTCTAGCCGTAGCCGCCTTGAGTTACCTCTTTTTTCAGGAACAGATTTTTGCCTTCTGGCAGGCCTGGCTGATCAACCAGTGAAAATCGGTTCACCGGCCGGTGAGCGGTGTGCGGAAGTCCAAACGGCCGAGATCCTCCTTCTGCTGCAGGGCCTGTCCGAGCAACACGCCGAATTCCCGTGCTTCTCCAAGCTGATCCCGCGTATGACCATACTTCCTGTAGTATTTCGAGATCCAGGGCGTCTTTTCCGGAACCCGGCCAGCCAGCTTGAGAAACACACCGATGGTCCTCCATGGTTCCGGGTTGGGATGAGAAAAGACGATCAGATTGACGACGTTGGCCCCACATTTTTTCAGCAGCGCCCTGAGGCCCCACCAGTGCATCCGCCAATATCCTCGGCAAGAGATCAGGGGCAGGACCTGCCTGCCGGCAAAGAGGCGACGACCGTATCGATCAAAAAGGGAAAGAACCGGTCCACTGGGATTGTATGACCAGGTCGGCCCTGCAAGCATAATCAGAGAATAGTCGTCAAAACACTGTTCATCAATGGGCTGTATAGCCAATCGCTGGCGGAAGAAGGTCTGCATCATACGCAGAAATGTCCGGGGAATACTCCCAATGGGAAAGTGAAGCGGTTTGACCGTTTCAAGACGCTGAGTGACCACCGTGATTCCCATGGAACGCATTCCATCAGACAGGGCATGCACGAGATTCTTTGTCTGACTGGAAAAGGAAAAATAGACGACTAGGACTTTCATAACCGCGCAAAAAAGCGATCACCCTCCCGATTGCGCAACACCCAAAAAAAGCCCGTGATCGTAATGACCACGGGCCTTGGCGAAAAATAGCACGGGAATGTCAGGCTTCTACTTCATGCTCAACCCCTATGGCAATCTTGTAAAGCACCGTGAGGATAAAGGCCCCCATTGCCCAGACTCCCAAGGTAATGAATATTTCATTGGCCGTGGGATAATATTCCGTGATCTCCTCCAGCGGAGTGGGTACGAAGCCGCCGAGGACAAAGCCCACTCCTTTGTCCAGCCAGAAAGAGATGAATATCGATGCACAACCGATTCCGAGCCAAAGGTCACTCTGCTTGCGTGTATAGGGAACCGACAGCAGGGCAACTCCGACTATGAAAAGAACCACGAATCCCCACATGAACGGCTTGAGGTTGTCGTAGATGTGCCCGTGATGCTCCAATCCGAAGAAAAGATACTGCAGCGTGTGCTTGTGTCCTGGAATATTAGAATAGAATCCGACAAAGAACTCCAGGCCAACAAAGAAAACATTGATAAGTGCTGCATACAGGATAATGGTTACCATCTTATCGATAGCCTCTTTGCCGGCATCGAAATTTGCCACCCGCCGGAGAATGAGGGCAACAACTACGATCAGGGCCGGTCCAGCGGCAAAGGCGGAAGCCAGGAAACGGGGAGCGACAATGGCGGAAAGCCAGAAATGGCGTCCAGGGAGACCGCAGTAAAGCATAGCGGTTACCGTGTGAATGGAAACGGCGAACGGAATGGAAATATAGACAAAGATGTATATCCACTTGGGAGGAGGCACCTGCTTTCGCTCGGCTGTCAAAATCACCCAGCCACAAAGGATATTCAGGAAGAGATAACCGTTCAGGACAATCATGTCGTAAAACAGCATGGAGCGGGGCTGGGCATGAAAAATAACATTCAGCATACGCATGGGCTGCCCCAGGTCGACCACGATAAAGCTCAGGCACATAATCAGTGCCGATATGGCCAGAAATTCTCCAAGTATGGTGATCCTACCAAATGCCTTGTAGTTATGTACATAATAGGGGAGCACCAGCATCACACCTCCTGCCGCCACGCCGACCAGAAAGGTGAACTGGGAGATATACAATCCCCAGGAGACATCCCGGCTCATACCGGTGAGACCAAGACCATAATTGAACTGGCGCACATAGCATATTGCGGCAATGGCCATGAAAAAACCGAGAAAGGCCAGCCACATCCAGTAGTAGTTGTTTCCTTTGAGTGCTTTTTCAAACATGGCTACCTCATACTATGTAAAAGACTGATGGATAGGTCCCAAGAGAGGGCTTGCGCTGGATAGTGTAGTGTTCCTTCAGAATCTTTCTGATCTCAGACTGAGGATCATTCAGATTGCCGAACACCATCGCCTTGGTCTCACCGCAGGCTTCCACGCATGCCGGCTGTTTGCCCAGGCCAACCCGTTCTGCGCAGAAGTTGCATTTCTCCACGACACCCCGCATTCTGCTGGGAAACTCCCTGTTATAGTGTTCGATGGCAGAACGGGGATCACGCCAGTTGAAGCTTCTGGAACCATAGGGACAGGCAGCCATGCAAAAACGGCAGCCGATACAGCGATGATAGTCCATGGCCACAATGCCGTCCTTGTTCTTGAAGGTTGCCCGGGTCGGGCAGGCCCGGACACAGGGTGGATTGTCACAGTGGTTGCACATGACCAGGACTTCATGCTCTACCAACCTTGTATTGTTGTAATACTGGCTGTGCTCGGGAAAGGCATTCTCGTATTCGGTCATCCAGACCCATTTCACCTCGTCTTTCTTGTCTGGAAAGGACGGCACATTGTGTGTGGAGTGACAGGCATGAATCACCTTCTCACCGAGTTCAGGATTGTCCTGAAACTTCCGCATGTCAATGACCATTCCATAACGATTCCCTGATTTGGCCACCTCTTTGCCGTGGCCGTGGCCTTCTGTGGTTTCAGCCTGGCCTCCGTGCGCTTCCGGATCAACACTGTGGGCAGCGCGGGCATTCAGGGGACTCGTTCCAGATACGAGCCGATCAACCACCGCCGTCCCCCCGAGTCCCGCAAGGGCTGAAACCCCGGCGATCTTGAGGAATTCTCTTCTCTTCTTATCCATCAGTACATATCCTCCTTTGCCGCTCACTCAACTGGCGCCAGATGGCAATCCCAGCAATATGGAGTTACAGACGCATAGGAATGACAGGTATCACAGAATTTTTTCTTGCTTGAATGACACTGCATACAGGTGTTCATCAAACTTTTCTGATATTCCTGGTCGCCTATTTTCACATCAAATGATCGATCACCGGTCCGGAGCACCTGATCCCGCCAGGTATTGAGAAGCACCATGTGTTTTGCCCGCATTTCCGAAGCCGGTAACACGCATTGCTTGACCTCTTTGGGCAGTTCAGGCTTGGGGACTGCTCCGGCGTCACCGTGGTTGTACCAGACGGGAAAGGTGATAAACAGGACAAAGATAATCAGTCCCGGTATGATCTTACCACTGTCGTACATTGTCATTCCTCCATTCCTGCCAGGGGATCAAAAGACCAGAGTCCGCAGGCCCTCTGTGAGATCCTGTCTCTTTTCATTTTCAAATACCAGGGCATTACCGACCAGCTCGCTCAGTCCGGCCACCTGCACCTCAGGTACCCAGTAGTCCATCAGAGTGGTCAAGGTGGCACGATCAATGGCACAGACGCAGGCCAGCGTATTGACATCATGCTTGTCATGCACGTAGCGAACTGCATTGGCCCTGGGCAGACCAGAGCGCATCCTCAGTTCCATGATCTCGTCGGTATTCAGAGCAGTTCCGGATCCACAGCAGAAAGTCCGCTCCCGGATGGTGTTCTCCGGCATCTCCACCCAATTGTCCACCACATGATCAAGAATATAACGGGGCTCTTCCAGCAGCCCCATGGCTCGGGCCGGGTTGCACGAATCATGGAACGTGGCCTTGACATGACTGTTGCGGCTCTTGTCGAGTTTTATCTTGCCGTGTTTGATCAGGTCGGCTGTAAACTCGCTGATGTGGACCATCTTGGTGGAGGCGGCATTTTCGAAGACCGTGCCGGTAATCGGTGATTTGGGCACCTCGAGGAAATCGGCCGGACCATTCATGGTGTCCATGTACTGATGGACCACCCTCCACATGTGACCACATTCTCCTCCCAGAATCCATTTGACCCCCAACCGCTTTGCCTCTGCATACATTTTGGCGTTCAGCTTCTTCATCATCTCGTTGGAGGTGAAGAGACCGAAATTACCGCCCTCCGATGCATAGGTAGACCATGTGTAGTCCAGACCGATATATTCAAAGAGCAGGAGATAGCCCATACAGGTAAACAGTCCGGGTTCGGCGAAGACATCGGCAGAAGGAGTGATGAAGAGGACCTCAGCGCCCTTCCGGTTGAAACTGGGCTCTATATGTATTCCTGTCAGGTTTTCGATGTCTTCACAGAGGAAATCGACATTGCCCTTGAATGCCTGGGGTGTCAGTCCCATGTGATTGCCGGTACGGTTGGAGTTGGCGACCGGCTCCATGGCCCAGTTGATGCTGCAACCCACCAGATGAAGCAGCTCGCGCAGCATCATGGTAATCTCGGCCGTATCGATACCATAGGGGCAAAAGACCGAGCAGCGACGGCATTCGGTGCACTGATAGGCATACATGAACCATTCTTTCAGCACGCCCACCGTCATTTCCCTGGCACCGGCCATCTTGCCGAGCAGCTTGCCGGCCAGCGTGAAATCGTTCCGATAGACGGAACGAAGCAACTCGGCCCTGAGAACCGGCATGTTCTTCGGATCCCCTGTACCTAGGAAGAAATGGCACTTGTCCGCACAGGCTCCGCAACGGACGCAGCAATCCATGAAGATCTTCAAAGAGCGAAATTTACCCAGACGCTCGGCCAATCCATTGATGATGATCTCTTTCCAGTTTTCCGGGAGCTTCCAGTCATCGTCTTCCGGGCTCCAGACCCTGGCATTGGGGAAACTGATCCCCTGCTGTGCATCCAGATACTCAAGTTTTTCCGGCTTGGTCGGATAGGCATAATTCCCCGGTTTGAAGACCACTGGAATTTCCATCCAGGATTTCCGCGGGACACCACCTCCAGCCATGAGCGACGGCCCTTCCACCACGCTCCGCGCCAACTTCTCTACCTTTACAACAGCCATTGCTTTATCCTTATATTGCTGAGGTTATGCAACCGTTATTCGTCAGCGGGCAGTTCCTTTTCAACCGGAATACCCTGTTCGATCATATCTTTCCTGAACTCATCCTCATAAGCTTCATAGGAATGGGGTTTGATATCCGGATTCCAGGGATTGATGTGGCGCCGCATCCTGGAGTCATTGGCCATGTTCCGGGTCGGACTAAGAAAGACACCGCCCATATGCATGAGTTTGCTAAAAGGAAAATAAGCCAGCAGCACAGACACCAGGAACAGGTGCACGTAGAAGATCGCCCCGATATCGGTCATGATCATGGGTTTGAATGTGACCAGTCCCACAGCCAGTCTTTTGATTGCCGTGATATCGATGTCTGTGCGCAGAAAAAAACGCATCAGAATGCCGGTGAGGGCTATGGAAAAGATCAGGTACAGGGGAAAGTAATCATTGGCCAGGGAGATGAAACGAACCTGCCTGTTGATCAGCCGGCGGCCGAACAGCAGCAGCAGGCCCAGGAGAATGGTCACGTCGGTCAGGTACATGGTCGGAGCACCGATCTGGAGGATACCGTCACCGAATTCCAAGGCACTGACAAACCCCGGAACCGGCTCGAGGAAAAGACGCATATGCCGGAGAACGATGACCAGAAAACTGTAATGAAAAATAATGCCGAAAAGCCACAGCCACTTGCTGGACTCGTAGGTCAGCTTGGGTCCGGGATAAATCTCGGCCTTGGTGTTGCGCCACAGGGAACGGAACAGGACAATCTCCAGAAACATCCTCGCTACCACTTGGGAAGTGGTAACCGGGGCCTCCAGTTTATCGTACTTGATCCAGGGCAGTGAGAATCCCTGACCGCAGGTCGTCGGGATCTTGAAGGGAACAGGTGATTTGGCCCACTGGATGACCCGGTAACAGAATCCCCCCAGGAAAAGAGCCATGGCAAGGTAAGGCACTGCAATACCGAAAAAATACTGCATACCCGGTATTTGGGATCCAATCCACGCAATCAACACCAAGGCAATGACTGCCGCCAACGGGAAGGTGTACTTCATCGATCACTCCCTCGCTTTCAGGTTAAAGTAACTTTTTTCAAAGTTGCAGGTTACCGGAAACCCGATCCACCTCTCGGTGTGACTGGACTCCGATGTTTACTGCCTCCTGCCGCAGATAACCTCTACTAGTTTACACTTGTCTGCTGCCTGTCTTTCCTGAGGAGAGCGGACGGACAGGCGGAATCGGTGAGAACATAACTGCCGCTCTTCAATTCCTGGATTCTGAGACGATAAAGCTGTTCCCGGCACTGAGTGTACAGGTCAAAGGCTGCCAGTGCCAGCCTGTCCACCTCGCAGTCGAATGCAGACAGCTCTCCCAGCACGCTTCGTGCCGTTCGATCTGCAGACAGCACCTGCTTCACGACCCATTTCAGCTCCAGGATCGGCGCCACGGCCTGGGCAGGAGTAAACTCCTGGACTGCCCGGATCCGGATCACCTGATCCAGCGGCTCATGCCAGCTCTCCTGACCTTCCCCCTGCAGCAGGAGTTCGAACAGTGCGGTCAGCCCCTCCGTAATATTCGCCCCGACCGGATTGGCAAACCTGTCCTTGGACTGTTTGAAAAAACCGGACGAGGTGTAACTGTCCAGCGTCCGTTCGATCCAAAGGTCCAGAATCTGTTTTTTCTTTTCCGCCAGAATCCTGTTCAGTTCCATCTCGGTTCAATAAAATTGAGGCTCCCCATTACAAAAAAATGAATGGTGATTCATGAATGCATCTCTCTAGCATGAATAGGCCACCATTTCAAGTTAAAAATGTAGCCGGATTCCCCGCAGGCTCCACTGTCAGGGAAGAAGCTTGCGGAACAGATAGAGGGCAATATTCACGTAAGGATCGTCCCGCAATTCTTCCCGGAGATCCTTTTTCTCATCCTGCTCTCCGTCCTGTCCCCCATCCTCCTCCTGGAGGACTCCGGCGGCCCTGGCCTCACGCCTGGCCCGTTGCAGTTCTGCCCGCTCCTTGATCATTCCCTGGAGAAAGATCTTCACCCGGGTCTGCTCGCTTCGTTCCTTGGCCCGGGCACTCTCTTCCGATATCTTCTGGAACTTCTTGCTGGAGGCCACGTACTGCTCCCCAAGCCGACGCGCCTTATTCACGTCAAGCATCTTGCCGGTCCAGGCGTTGAACGGGATGCTGTCTACCTGGTCCCAGGGCAAGGAATGATCAAGGTACTGCTCGCCTGTTTTCAGGTAGTCGAGCATGGAGGGCAAGACAAGATCGGGTTCGACTCCCTTGTACTGGGTCGAACCGCCATTGATCCGGTAGAACTTTTGAATGGTGATCTTCAGCGCGCCGAGATCATCATATTTTTTCAGGTGAAGCAGGGGGAGATTCCGATTGAGATCCAGCAGAGCCTGTACCGTACCCTTTCCATGGGTGTGTTTCCCTCCCACGATCAGGGCCCGGCGGTAATCCTGCATGGCTGCGGCCAGGATCTCCGAGGCAGAGGCGGAAAACTGGTTGACCAGAACCAGAACCGGGCCATCATAGGCGACATTGTAGTCTGTATCCTCCAGTACCCTGATCATCCCTTGGGAATTCTTTACCTGGACCACCGGTCCTCCAGGGAGAAACAACCCTGAGATATCCACCGCGTCCGATAAGGAGCCGCCACCATTGTTTCGAAGGTCGAGAATCAAGCCACTGATATGTTGCTCTTTCAGCTTGTGCAGTTCCCGACGGGTGTCGTCGGTGGCGTTCCGGCCGCCTTTTTTCTCGGAACTATCCGAAAAGTCACGATAGAAACTCGGGATCCGCAGGTAACCAATCCGCTGACTCTCCGGATTTTCCAAAACTGTTGATTTGACATAGGTCTCTTCGATCTGCACTACGTCCCGGACAATGGCGATCACGTGCTTGCTGCCGTCCGGCTTCTGGACAGTAAGGCGTACCTCGGTACCCTTGGGACCCCGGATATAGCTGACAGCCTCCCGGATCCGCATGTCGGTGATATCCACCGGCTCCCCATCCTTTTCCGAGACAGCCAGAATGATGTCTTCGGCATGCAGCTCTCCCTGGCGCTCCGCGGCACTGCCGGGAATAATCCGCACCACCTTGATCTGTCCGTCATCCTCCCGGAGAAGCGCCCCGATCCCCTCCAGAGAACCACTCATGTGGATATCGAAGTCCTCCTTGGAGGTGGGCGGCATATAGTTGGTATGCGGATCAAAGGCCCTGGCGACCGTATCGAAATAGCGGTTATAGTATTCTTGTCGCGTTTCCTTGAGCAACCGCTGCAGAAAATGGTGGTTGCGTTTTCTGATCTTGGCCACAGCATTTGTCCAGATCTTCAGATCCACGGACCGGCCTTCCAGAAACTCGGCCTTTGGTCCCTTGGAGCCGTTCTTCTCCGCCTTCTTTTTTTCCTGGTCCAGTTGATCCAGATACTCGTCCAGGACCTGCATTTTGAGGATCCTGCGCCACCTGTCCCGGAGTTCCTTGCGGTCTGCCGGATTGGTGGTTTTTTTCGGATCCGATTCCAGGTACTCGACCCGATCCGGATCAAAGCCGGCATTAAGGATTCCATCCAGCATGGACTCCACTTCCCTGATTCGCTCTTTCAAGATCTGGGCCCCGACATCCGGGAGGACGATATGTCCCTGCTGCAGTTCGTCATCGATATGGTCGGCAAAAGCCTGGAGCTGTTCCACATCAGGCCTGAGAAGGAACCGCTTGCGAGGATCGAGCTGGCGCAGATACAGATCAAAAGCGGCCTTGGACAATCGGTCATCCAGGGGAAGATGTTCGAAGTGTTGTGCCGGGAGCTGATGGCTGAGCAGGTAAGCGATCAGTCGATTGCGGCCGGCATCGAACTCCACCGGCATGACTTTTGCCGATACCGGGCCGGCCATTGCCCAGAGGCAGCACAGCCAGCAGGCCAATAGACGGAAAAGATGCATGAAAATGACTCCTGAAGGCCAAGGGAACATAACCATCTTATTGCAAAGATGTTACAATTACCACGAGAATGGCGGCAAGTAAACAGCCAAGATGAGCAATAGGTAAGAAAGGTGCGACAGGGCGCTGCGGAAGGACCAGGGCTGATCCCGGAGCCGGAACATAAGGCGGCGCTGGAAAGGGATATCCAAAACAGAACAGTGTCAGATTTCGATCACCATTCCCTCCCGGGCAAAAAAGATCTCCGGCCCATTGGGTGAAGAGCCGGTGCAGAAGGTCTCGCCCAGCGCATCCAGCTGGTCATCTGTCCGCTCCGGATCGTGATGAAACAGAGCAAGCTGCCGGACACCAGCCCTGGTGGCAGAGGCAATGGCATCTTCGATGGGTGTATGGCCCCAGCCCACCTTGCCGTCGAGATATTCTTCCCGGGTGTACTGGGCATCGTGGACAAGCAGGTCGGCACCGGCAAAAAACTGTTCCAGTACTCTGTTCTGCTCTTTGGCAGCCTCTTCGCCTTCCAGGGCCATCAGTTCATCATAGGCAGGATCATCCGGATCAGTGACGAAGAGATTGCGAAATGGCTCGGTGTCATAGGCCGTGCAGAAGACCGATCCCCGGAAACTGAACCGGTAACCAAGGGCAGTAATGGGATGATTGATGATGGTCGTCGCCAGGGTTATCCCGTCCCCTAGATCGATATGGGGATCCTCCTTGAGGCGTGTATAATCGATGCTTGCCGCCAACTCCCCCATGTTGACCGGAAAATAACGATACTTCATCTGTCCTCCGACCACCTCTTCAAGCGGATCGTCTTCGTAAGTCACCGGCCCGAACACCTTGATCCTGGTACCTGGAATATAGACAGGAATGAAAAAGGGGAACCCCATGATATGATCCCAGTGCGTATGAGACAGATAGATTTCGGTGGTGATCGGTCCATTGGGCAGATCATTTGCCACCATGTGATTGGCCAGTTCCCGGATCCCAGAGCCGGCATCGATGATAACGTGCCGGTTGACTTCAGGAAAGCGGAGCTCTATGCAGGCGGTATTGCCGCCGTACTTTTTCGTCTTTGGACCTGGGCAGGGGATGGATCCGCGCACCCCCCAAAACCGCACCTGGATCATCTCGCTCTCCTTCTTTTCACACCTGAAGGAAGATCTCGGCCTTCCGGATCTCCTCTTCCACTATGGCCGAGAGTCCGGCAACGGTCTGCCAGTCAAAGCCGCTTGCACGAAGGGCATTCTCCAGCCGTTGCTCATCCGGAAAACGGTTGCCTGCAGAACCTATGTCAAACAGGCAGACATAGCTGTCGGCCAGGGCCACGGTCGCCACCAGCTGGCTGTTTTCCGCTGACACCTGTTCGAGGGAATGGTGGTGACCGATGGCATCGCCGAGCACCTGATTGAGGGACCATTTTTCGGCTATCATTCTCCCTACATCCTCGTGATCGATACCGAGCATGACTTTCTCCTGCCCGATCAGCTCCTCGTGGCCGGCAGCAGCCCGGGCCAGAACCTCGCTGTATTCATCCCCAAAGGGGATCTTGCCGAGATCGTGCAGCAGGCCGGCCACAAAAAACTCTTCCCGTTCCCCGAGAGAAACACCACGCTCGGCAGCCAGCAGCTTGGCCATCACTCCCACGGCAATGGAATGCGCCCAGAATTCTCTGATGGGCAGGGCCCGGGACTTGCGAGCCTGGCTGACGCAACGGATAATGGCCGTGGAAAGGGCCAGATTTTTTACCGTATTCAGCCCCAGCATGATGATGGCCCTGGTCAGCGAGGTGACCTTGTTCACCAGGGAATAGTAGGCTGAGTTGATGAGTTTGAGAACCTGTCCGGCCAGCACGGGGTCCAGGGAAATAACCCTGTTCAGGTCGTTGGGCGCGGTATCGGGCTGACTGCAGATTTCGAGCACCTTACTCACCGTGTTTGACAGGCTGGGCATCTTGTTGACAAAGGTCTGAATCTCCTGCAACCTGATATCCCGGTTCGTCATAACAGGCTTCCACTATCCAAAGGCCGGAGTTGGTACTGTGCCACTCCCCGAAAAAAAACCGGCATGCTGCCCGCACAGCCATGCCGCACCATCAACCCTGCTGTATTGTATAGGAAGGAATAAGGCGGGTCAAGAAAGGGCGGGGGAAAAGAAAATCTGTCCTGTTTCAGCAGCCATGCTTCACCAGGAAGTCATGCACCACGCCTTCCATGATGTCGAGCTGGCTCTGACCGGTCTCGTTGATCAATATCCAGACGCACCGCTGAAAAGCCCGATAATATTCATCCCGGACCAGCAGCTTCAGCTCGCGCAGCTCAGTATTTTCACGATCCTGGTACGAATCCTGATCAGCCACTGCTACCGTCCGGATTTTCCCCACAGTGGAAGGCGACCACCTCCTCATAGGTGCAGCCGGTGCCTCCGAAGATGTCGAGACTGCTGCCCACGGTGGCATCGATCCTTCCCCGGCCAAGATCCCTGATCCGAACCAGATCGGCCAAAGTGCGCACGCCACCGGCATAGGTCGTGGGTATGGGTACGTGGCGAGCGAGCAGTTGGATCAGCCGTTCGTCGATCCCGAGGCACTTGCCCTCCACATCCACGGCATGGACAAGAAACTCGTCACAGAACCCGGCCAGATGAGCGAGGGTCTTTCCATCTATCTTGAGATTGCTGAACTTCTGCCACCGATCCGTGACTACATAGTAGCCATCATCCCGCCAGCGGCAGCTCAAGTCGAGAACAAGCCGGTCCCTGCCCACATGCTCCGAGAGGGTCCGCAGCCGTTGAAAATCCAGTTCCCCGTCGTAAAAGACATACGACGTGACGATCACGTGCGAGGCTCCAGCCTGAAGCCAGCGGCCGGCATTGTCGACCGTTATGCCGCCACCCAGCTGCAACCCGCCGGGCCACGCTGCCAGGGCCTCCCGGGCAGCTTCTTCGTTCCCAGGGCCAAGCATGATGACATGGCCTCCGGACAGGTTGTCCCGGCGATACATCCGGGCATAATGGGAGGGAGGCAGATCAGAGGTAAAATTGGTCTGCAGGGAATCTGCCGAATCATCCCGGAGCGTGGAGCCGACAATCTGCTTGACCCGGCCCTGGTGAAGATCGATGCAGGGACGAAAACGCATTCCAGTGAAGCGGACAGGCAAGGCGACGCCCCAGACTGTCCGCACTCCTTGTCAGGGCCGGGTGATAGACGCGGTCAAGCGATCGGTCATGGCCTCAAGCCTGCTTGACCATCATGGTGGTCGGATCGAGAATCAGGCTGGTGCCATTGCCATTCGCCCTGCCTGTCTCTGTATTTCTGATGATCTCAAGCTGGATATTGCCCTGTTCCGGCCGCAGCAGGATCACGGTATCAAAGAGATCATCCACCTCATGACAGGGGGCCGGCACACCTGTGGGAGAAATTCTGGTATCATCCCGGTGACTTACAGCGGAAAACCAGGCATGCAGGCTCATCGTCTCGATCAGGTCCTTGATGTCCTCCAGATCAGCCCGATCCGCAGCGGTAAAATCGAAACCATCCACCACCAGGGTATCGGGTTTAAAAATATCCTGGAGCACCAGGTCATTGAGACGTTCTTCCAGGCGGGCACGACTGAAGGCCGACTCCTTGAACGTCATGATCATCCGGTGCCGCTGCACCATGTCGATCAGCTCGTGGGGCCGGGTTACACTGTGCTCCTGCAGTATGAACTGGAGGATATCGTCATACCAGGCCCTGGTCTTGTCGATGGATTCGCCGATACTGACATGGATGACCCTGTTTCCGCGCAGGATCGAGTCCAGGGCGATCTGCACCAGGAGAGCGGTCTTGCCAAGCCCGGCACGGGCCATAACCAGTCCCATCTGATTGCTCTCCCTGCCCATGTTCAGTACCCGCAGGGGATTCTGCTGTACCAGTGGTTCATATCCCATATTTCGGCTCCTACAAAAATTTCATGCACCCGCTGGCGGGCTGTTTTTCTTGCTGTTGTTCCTGCTCTACTATCACGTAATGGATATCCTGGAGAACTCCTCCACTCCCATCGCACACGACCGGAACGTGCCGCCTCTCCCGGAACGAGCGCTGCACTCCCCAAGTCGGCCTAGTTCTTTTTCTTCTCCTCTTCGTACGCCTTGATCAACTCCTCGGCAATACTCTTCGGCACCTGCTTGTAACAGGTGAACTCCATGGTAAACTCAGCCTTGCCCTGGGTCAGGGAACGAAGGGTGGTGGAGTAACCGAACATCTCCGACAACGGCATCTCCGCCTCGACCACCGTGTAGTTGCCCTCCTCAAAGGTACCGACGATCATACCACGCCGCTGGTTGAGGCTGCCCATGACAGCCCCCTGATATTCGGACGGCCCCTCTACGGCAACCTTCATGATGGGCTCCATGATCACCGGTTCGGCCTTGGCATACCCTTGCCTGAAAGCGCCCTTTGCTGCCTGCTGAAAGGCCATATCCGACGAGTCCACCGAGTGGGAGCTTCCATCGTTGATGACGATCCGGACATTGGTGATGGGAGAGCCGGTAAGGGTACCCTTGGCCATGGAGGCCTGGAATCCCTTGTCGCAAGAGGGAATGAATTCCCTGGGAATGGCCCCGCCCACGATCTCGTCGACGAATTCGTACTCACTGTCTTCCAGAGGCTCCATGTATCCGGCCACCCGGCCGTACTGGCCCGAACCGCCGGTCTGCTTCTTGTGGGTATAATCAAAGTCGGCCCGCCTGGTGATGGTTTCCCTATAGGCGACCCGCGGTGCTCCCACCTCAACCTCGGCCTTGTACTCCCGTTTCATCCGCTCGATATAGACCTCCAGGTGCAACTCACCCATTCCGGAAATGATGGTCTCTCCTGTTTCCTGGTCAACGAACGATTTGAAGGTCGGATCCTCCTTGCAGAACCGATTCAGAGCCTTGGACATGTTGTTCTGGGCCTTGTTGTCCACCGGCGTGATGGCCAGCGAGATCACCGGGGCCGGAATATGCATGGAACTCATGGACCAGTTGAGCGCCTCGTTGCAGAAGGTGTCTCCAGAGGCACAGTCGATACCGAACAGGGCCACGATATCACCGGAACCGGCCTCTTCGATCTCCTCCATCTCATTGGCGTGCATCCGGACCAGCCGTCCGATCTTCACCTTCTTGCCGGTCCGGGTATTGATGATGGTGTCTCCCTTCTTCATGGTTCCCTGATAGGTCCGGATATAGGTCAGCTGACCATACCGGCCGTCCTCCAGCTTGAAGGCCAGGGCTACCAGAGGATCGTTGGGATCGTTGGAAACGACTACCTCTTTCTCATCGTTGTCCAGATCCAGCGCCGTATTCTCGATATCTGTCGGACAGGGCAGGTAGGCATTGACCGCATCAAGAAGGGGCTGCACCCCCTTGTTCTTGTATGCCGAGCCGATCATGACCGGGGTCAGTTCCAGAGCAAGGGTGCCACGCCGGATGGCCTCATGGATCATCTCCTCGCTGATCTCCTCTTCCTCCAGCATGGCCTCCATCAGCTCGTCAGAATACATGGATACCACGTCCAGCAGCTCTTCCCGTTTCTCTTCGGCCTCCTCCCTGAGATGTTCCGGTATCTCCTCGTACCTGATCTTTTCCCCCTGCTCGCCGTCAAAGTAGATGGCCTGCATGGAGATCAGGTCGACCACTCCCTCCAGCTCGCTTTCCAGGCCGATGGGAATCTGGAGCATGACTGCGTTGAGGTCCAGCTTGTCCCGGATCTGCTGGGTGACCCGATAGGGATTAGCGCCGGTCCGGTCACACTTGTTGATGAAGGCGATCCGCGGCACCTTGTATCGGGTCATCTGCCGGTTGACGGTGATGGATTGCGACTGGACCCCGCCCACCGAGCAGAGGATCAGGACCGCACCATCCAGGACCCGAAGGGCCCGTTCCACCTCGATGGTGAAATCGACATGGCCGGGGGTGTCGATAATATTGATATCATGATCCTTCCAGGAGCAGTATGTGGCTGCGGACTGGATGGTAATACCGCGTTCCTTCTCCAGCTCCATGGAATCCATGGTGGCGCCGACGCCGTCTTTTCCCCGCACCTCGTGGATGGCATGAATCCGCTGGGTATAGTAGAGGATCCGCTCGGTCAGGGTGGTCTTGCCCGAGTCAATATGAGCACTGATTCCAATATTTCGGACTTTTTTCAGATCTCTTTTCATGTCATTTTTTCCTCAAATTCCAGTTGCCGGTCCCTACTTCCCGCTCCTCTGGCCACAGAGTGAAAGAAACAAAAAAGGAGTTACAGTCAGCCCTGCAACTCCTCTCATGTGCATCAACAGCTAGAGGTCGATTTCTGAATGCTCAGATCAGACTCGCCGGCAACTGTTAGAAGCAGTGAGCATTTCAGACGCAATGATCGCCGTACATACTTCTGCCTGCACACACATCGACAAAGCGCTGGCAGCATAAATTATATATTTTACTCTATCAGAAAACATAGGTAAAGTTTTTTTTGCAGCATGCCTGAAAAATTTTACACAGCCTCCAGAAGCTGTTGCCAGTTGGTGGCCATGCTTTCCCTGCTATCGGGCAAGACGAGCAGTTTTGCCGAAAAACCATAATTCCGGAGGGCTGCTCTGAAGATCCCCATTGAATCCCGAACGATCTCTGGTGGGAAATCGCCGTGGAGATTGTAAACCAGGCCAAGGAGACGAGCACTTCGTTGTCGGATGGCTTCCAGGCTCAGCAGGGTGTGGTTGATGGAACCCAGGCGCGGTGTGGAGACAAGAATCAACGGATACTGTTGCCGGGCCAGGTAGTCCAGCAGGAGGAGATCACGGTTCAGGGGAACGAGCAGGCCGCCGACCCCTTCCACCAGCAGCCAATCCACCCGTCCTGCCAGTTCCCGGCTTGTGCCGGTGAGCCGGACCGGATCGATCTCCTCGCCCTCCAGTTCTGCAGCCAGGTGGGGAGAGGCGGGAAAGGGAAAGCAGTACGGGCAGGTCAGTCCCTCCTCGTCTGCATCCTGCCAGGGCATGGCCATCAGCCGGCGGTGCACGACAATATCCTCGGATCGACCTGCGCAACCGGTCTGTACCAGTTTCTGAGTCAGCACCGACGCCCCTTGATCGAGAAGAAAGCGTCCCAGCAGGCCTGTCACCACAGACTTGCCCACTCCGGTATCAATGCCGCAGATGGATATGATCTTCATGATTTCCTGACAGTATTCGCGAGTCGTTTGTCCTGCCGGCTGGATACTGCCGACGGGCAATAATATACATGGGATGATAGGTCAAGCCCACCCCCTTTGTTTCCCTGAACCTCAGTTCATATTCCTCCCTGAACCGCTCCAATGCCGTCCGGCTCCATCCTTTTGTGGAGAGACAGTTGACGCCGCTCTGCCGCAAATGGACAAGCAGATCGTCCACAGTGGCGAAATACACCCTCTGACGCTCCTCCTCGCAGGCAGAAATCAGGAACCGCTCCTCCAGAAGATCACGAAGACTGTCCAGCGAGATATAATCGAGCCCCTTTCCGGTCAGGATCCGCAGTTCCCTGAGGTTGTCCGGACCAAAGAGGCTCAGGGCCAGAAATCCTTTCGGCTTCAGGAGCCCTGCCGTTTTTTCCAGGGCATGCTCCAGATCATGAAACCAGTGGAAGGTGGACGATGAGACTACAAGATCATACCGTCCCGGTATTGGAACCGACTCGAAATCTCCGCCCAGAAACGAACAGCTGCCCCTAAAATCCGCAATCCGTCTCCGGACCAGGGGAAACAACTCATCGGCCAGGTCATTGAGATGGAGCGCGGCCATACTGCCGAACCGGTGCACGAGGGTCTGGCTGAGCAGGCCGGTGCAGCAGCCGATTTCAAGGACATGGCCGGGCCTGCTGCATCCGGAGGCCTCCAGCAGATCCAGCAGTCGGCCGGCAACCCGCCGCTGGACAAGGGCCTGCTTGTCATAAGTCAGAGCAGCCCTGGAAAAACTGTGCCGTATCTGTCTCTTGTCCGCCAGCATGATATTCGGCAACCTGCCAGCCTGAGCTCCATCCATTTCTCTCTCCAGCCTCTGGCACGATCGTCATCTTACCAGGGAACAAGGCGGGTTACTGCAGAAAAAGATCGAATCCCCCCAGATCGTAAAAGGGAAAATGACCGAAACGGAGCTGCCGGCAGCCCCGGCCCCAGCTCCGCTGCTGGTTGCGTCCGGGTATTACCCGATCCCGAAGGAGGATGATTTTGTCTGTATAGATGTCATGACCGGGCCCGTACAGGGCATACCAGCTCCGCAGAGCCATCAGCTCCTGATCCAGCCTCTTGCGAGAGGGCGTCGGCCTGCTGGCCAGAAACCGCTGCAACTGCTGCCTGTCCGAGAACATATCCGCATAGAAACGGTACACGGTCGTCGTGTCTAACATCGCTGCAACAGCGTGATACCGGGCAGCAGGTATGCCCAGCCGATCGTCTATTGGATGGAGGGTGCCGCCGATGGCTGTCAGCTTCCTGAAGGAAAGATCCGTGCCATCCAGAAACCGGGCCGCCACCCAGACGCCCATGGACCAGGCGGCCAGAAACCGCTCCTGGTACGGAACAAGGAGGCTCTCCAGGCCATCCAGGTCCAGGTAACAGTAATCAAAGATAAACAGTAGATCAAAAGATCGCGGCCTGAGTTGGACAAACGGCAGAGGATCCATGCCCCATCCGGAAAAAAACAGCAGGCACCTTCTGTGGTGTTTTCTGGTCAGCCAGCAGCACTGCATGGATCACGAGGCAAGAATTTTCGCCAGGAGCTGAGGGAGGGGGGCGAGTTCTTCCCAGCGCATGGCAGCGGAAAGCGACAGCCGCAATCTGGCCGTGGAGGGAGGCACGGTGGGTGGTCGGACCGCCACGGTCCAGTATCCCCCTCTGCGCAGCCTGTCCGCCGCCCGGACCGCCCGGTCTGCATCCCCTACCATCACCGGCACAATCTGGCTTGCCCCCTTTGTTGTCAGGCCCTCTTTCTGCAGGGCGCTCCGCAGCCGGCCGGCCAGCCCCCGGAGGTGACGGCGCTCCCTGTCCATACCCTTGATCCGTTCCATAACGAAACAGAGCCAGTGCAAGGTAACCGGCGGCAGACCGGTGGTATAGATGAGCGAACGGGCCGTATTGACCAGATAATCGGCCACGACCCTGGAACAGAGCAGGAAGGCGCCCTGGCCCGCCCAGGCCTTGCCAAAGGTGCCCACCAAAAGATCGATCTCCCCGAGCACGCCCAGTTCTTCAGCCAGGCCGAGGCCCTGCCCTCCCAACACACCCACGGCGTGTGCCTCGTCCACATAGAGGACCGCCTGATAGGTTGCGGCCAGACGGACCAGCACGGCAAGGTCAGCCAGGTCGCCATCCATGCTGAAGATCGACTCGGTGACCAGGAACACCTGATCATACGCTTCCCGCGTGCCGGCAAGCAGCTCCTCCAGACGATCATAATCCAGGTGGGGATAGCGAATGGTCCTGGCCCTGCTCAGCCGCATCCCGTCGATGAGGCTGGCATGACAGAGCTTGTCCGCCAAAATCAGATCATGCCTGGTGGTCAGGGCGGGAAGCAGGCCGATGTTGAGATGATATCCTGAATTGAAAACCAAGGCCCGCTGCCTGCCATACAGTTCGGCCAGGCCCTTTTCCAGACGTGCATAAAGGGCATGGTTGCCGGTCATCAGACGGGAGGCGGCAGCGCCTGGTCTGAGCCCTTCCGGATCGGCCAGCGCCTGGCGATAGAACCGGTCGACCAGGCCCCGGTCACCGGCCAGGCCCAGATAATCGTTGCCTGCCAGGTTCAGAAAGGTGGAGCCAGCGACGGAAATTCGGCTTCCATGAACTTGATCCACAGGAGCAAGCCGCCGCTTCAATCCCTTGGCAGCGATCTGATCCAGCCGGTCCTCGAGCCGGTGCCTCAACCCCCTGTCAGCCAAAATATCGCGAATACATCTCGTCGTTGAAACCGACCAGCGTACGGCCGGACAGCTGCAGGGTCGGAGCCCGCAGATTGCCGGTCCGCCCCAGGACAAGTTTGAGGATCTCCTCCCTGGTCTCTTCCGAAGGGGCAAAAACAAGATATTTTTTTCCCCTGCCGACAGCGAGTT
>Ga0256914_1000623_pt1 | contig 34515 bp, 26 predicted proteins | sample HulkmetaG_FD_191571 | JGI IMG/M metagenome (GOLD analysis project Ga0256914, IMG submission 191571) | Hydrothermal chimney microbial communities from Main Endeavour vent field at the Juan de Fuca Ridge, Pacific Ocean - Hulk | ecosystem: Environmental > Aquatic > Marine > Hydrothermal vents ... | reverse complement strand
TGGGACTATCAGCTGCCAGTGCGGCCAAGAGGAGGGCGGTTTTGACTTGGGCCGAGGCCACCGGCAGGGTGTAATCGAGGCCGCGGAGCGCGCGAGGGCGCGGCCGCGGCTGGAGGATGAGGGGCGCGTGGCCTTCGGTGTCGGTGATGGGGACGCCCATCTGTTGCAGAGGTTGGGTGATGCGCCGCATGGGGCGGCGACGCAGGCCGGGAGAGCCGTCGAGCACCGCAGGCCAACCCGCAGCAGCCAGAAAGCCCGCCAGCAGCCGCATGGTGGTGGCTGAATGGCCGCAGAAAAGGGTGGGCGGTTGGGTGGGCTGGGGCAGCGCGGCCAAGCCTGGCCCGCGAACGATGAGCTGGCCGTCGGCGAGCTGCCAGGAAATGCCGAGCTCGCGCAGGGCGCGCAGAAGGGGGCGGGTGACGCCGGCATCCAAAAAGTTGGCGATGTGGCTTTCCCCGCGCGTGAGGGCGGCAAACAATGCCGCTCGGTGGGAGAGGGATTTGTCTCCCGGCAGGGTGACCTGGCCCTGAAGGGGCACGTGGGCAGGGGCAATGGTGAGGGTGGTCATGGGGCGTTTTGGTCTTCCAAGAGGGTGTAGAGGGTTTCCAGATCAGGGTTGCGGGCTTTTTGTAAGACGTCTTCCAGATGGGGGAAGGTGGTCTTGAGGGTGTCGAGGAAGGCGACTGCCGAGGGATGGAGGGGGATGTCTTTGGGCCAGATGGCCTTGAGGTAGCGTTTGAGGGGCACGTCGGCAATGCGCAAGACGTGCAGGCGGGCCGTGTCGGCTTCGTCTTCCAGCATGCATTCGGGCAGGAGGGTGACCCCCAGGCCGTGGGAAACGGCCTCTTTGATGGCTTCGGGGCTGTCCAGTTCGGCGATGATGTAGGGCTGGATGTGGTGTTGGGCGAAGATGCGCTCCATCCAACGGCGGGTTTGGGCTTCGGGTGGGCGAGCGACGAAGCGCTGGCCGTGCAGGGCGCTCAGGGGGAGGCTTTGATAATCTTTCCAGGGGGCTTCAGGTGGGGTGACCAGGTAGAAAGGGAGTTCTTCCAGCACGGTGTAGGCCACTGTGGTTTCATCGGGGAGCTCGCCTTCGATGATGGCCAGGTGGAGGCCGTGGCGGGCGATGATGTCCACGAGGTGGGAGGTGGTGTCGGTGCGGAGATGGACCAGGATGTTGGGGTGTTTCTGGTGGAAGTGTTTGAGCCAGGCCGGCAGGCAGTAGCTGGAGAGCGTGGGGGTGCCCCCCAGGTCCAGGCGGCGTTTGATGGTTTGGGAGGGGTTGACGATGTTGGCTTCTGCAGCCAACATCAGCCAACGCATGGCGTGGGCATAGCGGCGTAAGACCTCGCCTTCGGAGGTCAAACGGGCGCCGTTGGGCGTGCGGTCGAAAAGTCGGACGCCCAAGGCGGCTTCCAATTGGCGGATTTTTTGGCTCACCGCGGGTTGGGAGAGCAAAAGCACCTCGGCCGCTTTGTTGAAACTACCATGCTCGGCGACGGCGAGAAAAACCTTGAGCCAGGAAGGGGCCAAAATAGACATTGAAAATCACCCTTAGAGGTCGCGGGCTGGGAAAAGTGAGCGGCTGGGGTATAAGTGCAGATTATAACACTTGTAAGCAATTGGGGCGAACAAGTTTTGAGGGCTTGCTTCTATAATTATGAGAGCAGAATGAGAGCAGGCCCTTTGGTGCCGTAGATTATCTGTGCCGTATATATTTTCTAACACCATTTTGAAGAGGAGGTTGTCGTATGGCGAAATTTAAGAACGGCTACGCTGGTGTGGGCTGGCTCAAACGCCAGTGGCCGTGGTGGACGGCGGGGGTTTTGACCGCTTCGGCCGAAATTATCAATTTCCTTTTTCTCCCGTTGGGGCATCCGAAACATAAATTTATCGGTGTAACCAGTGGTATGGCCCGGATGTTGGCCAGTGTGGAAACCACCTTGTTTGGTGGGAGCCTGATTGCGACCAAGCCAGATTATCAGCCGGCCCTTCAGTGGGTCATCATTGGCGCGATGTTGGCCGCGTTGGTGTTGGCCTGGCTGGAAGGCGAAGTCCGCTCGTGGGCGAAATATCCGAAAGCGGGTTTGGGCTTCGTAGCGCTGGGCGCTTTCTTCTTCGCTTGGGGCACCCGTGTGGCCGGTGGTTGTACGTTGCATCACCTTTTGGGCGGTTTTGCCGCGATGAACGTCAAGAGTTGGGTGGTGATGCTCTTCGCGACCACGGGCGCGCTGATTGGCTTTGTGATTTTGCGCAACCTCAACCTTTCCCAATATTTCAAGAGCCAAGAGACCCTGTGGTTTACCCTGGAAGCCGCGAAGCGGGGCTGGGCCGATGGCCTCACGGCCAGCGATGAGGTGGAAGACTCCAAAGGCATTCGCTACGCGTTGTATGCGATCTTGGTGGTGATTTTGCTGGTTGTGGTTTACAACGCGTTTGCCGGCAACGACTACGCGGTGAAAATGGGCTGGGCTGAGAGCATTGAGAAGACCTACATGTATGGTAACATGCTCATCAGCAAGAACCTGGGCAACATCTTGATGTTGATTTTGGTGGGTGTCTTGCTGGGGGCTTCGGTAGCCAAAACCGGCTTTGGGACGGAGTGCGGCCTGATCAACCCCGAACTGGGCCGCGAGGTGGAAAAAGGCGAAGTGCAATCCGCTCGCCGCTGGCGCATGCCCTACTCTTTGCGCACGGTCTTCGTCTCTTATCAGCCCTTTGGCGCATTGAGCCTGCACATCTTCCTGACGGGCTTGGTGATGTTCATCGCGTTTGCCTTCTTTGGCATCATGGAAGGCCACCACTGGGCCACCGAGGCTTTTGCTTCCAACTATGTGGGCCCGTTGGGGGCTGAGTTCCACAAGGTGGGCACTTCCATTCGGGAAAACACCACCCTCTCGATGGACATTTTCGGCGGTTTGTTGTTGGGGTTGGGCACCATCTTCATGATTGGCTGCGAATTCCGCAACTACGGCCGCACCGGCTTGCTCTACATCACTGGCCTGTTGATTTGGCCCTTCTTCTACCTGGGCTACCTGCCTTACACCCTGGCGCGTGATTTCTGGGATGGCCTGATGGCCTCGGGGCACTACCTGCCGACGACCTTCTTCCCCGCTTTGATTGCGCCCCAGAGCCCCACGATCCAGGCGTTGATTTACGCCCTGTATCTCGCCTTCTGGCTCTACATGTTCTTCTGGGCCTTGAAGCGTGGGGCCCGCAACGTCGGCGTCCAGCCGAGCGACCTCTTGAAGATGTCTTCCGAAGATATGTACCTGAGCCGCTTGGATAAACTGGAAGCCGAAGGCCGCATGGACGAGATTGACCAACTGGAGAAGGAACTGTACGAGATGGCCCAGAAATAACGGTGGCTGTCCGGCAGATAGCGACCTTCAGGGGGCGGGAGTTTTCCCGCCCCCTAAGGTTTAATTTCGGGGTACAATCAACGAGCAATCTCACCTTGAGGTGTGTCAGATGGCCAAACAAAAGCAAAAAAAGAAGAAAACTTCCGCACAACGCCGCCCCCGCATCCACACCCCGCGCCTCTCGGTGTGTCGGGGCTCCCTTGCTTTAGCGTTTTTGATGATGGTGGCCTATGCTGTGATTATGATGGGCATTGTGGTGTGGCAATGGGAAGGGCTCGCCAAAGGGACCGTGGTGCTGTGGGGCGTTGCCCAAATGGTCATGGGCGCGGCGGTGATTTGCCTTTACCGGCACCAGCGTGCAGCCCGTTGGGGAGCGGTGGGGGCGCTGTTGATTTTGAGCGGCGTGCTGACCTTGTTCCCCACCTCGGCGTTTTTGAGCCAAGCCCTTCAAGCGTTGGCGGTGGCCGGGTTTAGCTTGGTGTTGTATGATTTGCAAAAATACGTGGGTGTGCCGCTTATGCTCCCTGGCGGGTTGATTTTCTTAGCGGTGATTGCACAAATCGTAAGCTCACCGCTGATGGCCTTCATCGGTCTGGCGTTGTTAGCCCTGGGCGCGGGTTTGGGGCTGGCAAGGATGTAAAAATGCTTTGATTGGAGGTGTGGGCCATGCGTGGCCTCTGGCTGGAAAACCGTAAATTGACCTATCGGGAAGACCTCCCCATGCCCGAACCGCGGGCAGGGGAGGCCCTGTTGCGTATTCGGCTCGCGGGCATTTGTGCAACCGACCTGGCCATGCTCCAGGGGTATTACCCCTTCACGGGCGTGCCTGGGCATGAATTCGTGGGCGAAGTCGTCCGAGCGCCAGGCCATCCCGATTGGGAAGGCCAACGGGTGGTCGGCGAAATCAACGTCACGTGCGGGCACTGCCCCCAATGTTTGGCCGGCCGCCCCACCCACTGCGAAAACCGCACCGTATTGGGCATTTTGGGGCGTGATGGCGTCTTTGCCGAATACACCACCTTGCCCATCGCCAACCTGTTGCCAGTGCCCGAAAACGTGCCTGACGAAAAAGCCGTCTTCACCGAGCCGTTAGCCGCGGCCTTGGAAATTTTGCAACAAATCCACGTGCGCCCTACCGACAAAGTGCTCATCGTCGGAGCAGGCCGCCTGGGGCAACTGATAGCCTGGAGCTTAGCGCTGACCGGCGCCGAAGTGTGGGCTGTGGTGCGCCACCGCCGCCAGCGCGACCTCTTAGCGCCTTACGGCGTGACCTGCATCACAGCCGAAGAAGTGCCCCATTGGGCTATGGACGTGGTGGTCGAAGCCACGGGCAGCAGCGCAGGCCTGGCCTTGGCGAAAGAGGCTGTGCACCCCCGAGGCACCTTAGTGCTCAAAAGCACCTACCCTGGCGAAACCCGAGTGCATATTGCTTCGTGGGTGGTGGATGAAGTGCAACTCATCGGCTCCCGCTGCGGCCCATTTGCCCCCGCCCTGCGCCACCTGGCTGCCGGACGCATTGACCCCCGCCCCCTCATTGACGCCCAATACCCGCTGGCAGAGGGCCTCACCGCGTTTGCCCACGCTGCCCGCTCAGGGGTGTTCAAAGTGTTGCTGCGCCCGTGAACACAAACGGTGTGCAAAAAATCACCAGCCTTTTGTGGTACCAAAGCGCGGAAAAAAGCCCCCGCCCGGCTTCCAACCAGCAACCTTCGCGATTTAAAAGTGGTGGGATGAGAAAGGTTGCCAACTTTTCTCATCACCTGTTATAATTGCTCCATCTTTCAACAACGGAGTTGGTCTATGGAATGGAAGGAAGCCCCTGAAGGGCAGGAGGTTGCACCTGACAACACAGCACCTGAAGCACCCGAAGAAGAACCCCAAATGACCATGGAGGCCCTGCTGGCCGAAGAGGGCTTCGCTTTGGAGTTCCCACGCGCGGGGGAAATTCGCAAAGGCGTCATTACCAGTATCACCGACAACGGAGAAGTCTTGGTCGGCATTGGTGCCAAATCGGAGGGCGTCATTCCCCATCGCGATTTGGAACGCCTGAGCGATGAAGAGCGGGAAGCCATCCAAGTCGGCAACGAGATCCCCGTCTATGTGGTCTCAGTAGACAAAGACGGCACCGCTCGCCTTTCCTACACCCGTGCTCTGGAAGCCGAAGACTGGGACAAAGCCGAAGCCATGAAAGAATCCAAAGAAATCTTTCATGGGACCATCGCTGGCGTCAACAAAGGCGGGCTGGTCGTGCGCTTTGGGCGCCTGCGGGGCTTTGTGCCCACCTCACAGGTCAGTCGGGAACGCCGCCTCTCCGTGGGTGGCACCCGCCCCGACAAAGACCTGGAAGCCTGGAAGCCCCTGGTCGGGCAGCCCATCGCCGTGCGGATTATCGAAGTAGACCGTGAGCGCCGACGGCTCATCCTCTCGGAACGGGCTGCCGCGCGTGAATCGCGCGAAATGCTCAAAGAGCAATTGCTGGACACCCTCAAAGTGGGCGACATCCGCACCGGTCGGGTCACCAGCCTGACCAGTTTTGGGGCCTTCGTCAACATTGACGGCGCGGACGGCCTGGTGCACCTTTCTGAAATTTCCTGGGAGCGGGTTGGCAAAGCCAGCGACGTCCTCAAAGTGGGCCAAGAAGTCACCGTCAAAGTCATCGAAGTGGACCGCGAACGCAAGCGCATCGGCCTTTCCATCCGCCAACTCCAAGAAGACCCCTGGAAACAAAAGGTCAAGGGGCTGCGGGAAGGCCTGCTGGTGCGCGGCGTCATCACCCGTCTGGAAAAGTTTGGTGCTTTTGCCCGGTTGGAAAATGGCCTCGAAGGGCTCATTCACATCTCCGAACTCAGCGACCAACACGTCGAACACCCGCGGGAAGTGGTCCACGAAGGCGATGAAGTGACTTTGCGCATTGTGCGCATTGACCCTGAACGCCGCCGAATTGGCCTGAGCCTGAAGAAAGTGGATTCCCTGGCCTACGCCGACTTAGACCTGCGCTTGGCCTTGGAAGAAGCCGAAAGCGAACTCTTCAACCTGGCCGAAGAAGAAGGCGAGGAAGCCCCGGCCGCGGCCGAAGAAAGCGCCGCTTCCGAGGGCGAGGCGCCCGCCGCCGAGCCCCCCGCCGCTGAAGCACCCTCACCCGAGGAAAGCGAGGAAGAAGCCCCTGAGGCTGAAGCAGACCCCGCCTCAGAAGCATAACCCCCTCGCCAATGGCGTACCACACAAGCGCATCCCTCGGTGGGATGCGCTTCTTTGTTTCTGAAACAGAGACAACCCACCGCGGAAAATAACACATAAAACCTACACAAGACGCCCTAAGTTCATTAGAAACTTGTAGGAAAACCCCCCAGGGCTGGAAGAAGCCTGCAAAACTTTGGTAGAATGGAATTGGGAAGAAAAGGCGCTGAAAAGCGAACCGACAACAACCCCTGGCAAGCGAAACGAAGAACCAGGTTCGAGTGAAGGAGGAAGTACCTTGGCTGGAATGGAACGCTTTACGCAGCGAGCACGGCGTGTCCTCGGCTTAGCCCATCAAGAAGCCGAACGGATGCGTCACAACTACATTGGCACCGAACACCTGCTGCTCGGCTTAGTCCGCGAAGAAGGCGGCATTGCCGGGCGGGTGCTACGTGATTTGGATTTGGACCCGCGGCGCGTGCAAGAAATCGTGGAACGCACCGTAGGGTTAGGGCAATACAGCGGCGGGCAGATTGACCTTTCCCCTGAGATGCAGCAAGTCTTGGAATTAGCCGTAGACGAAGCCCGTCGCATGGGGCACCAATACATTGGCACCGAGCACCTGTTGTTGGGGCTGCTCAGGGTGCCCGACAGCGTGGCCATGCAAGTCTTGCGTCGGATGGGCATCACCGCCGAGCAAATTCGGCGGCAGACCCGTCGCGTGTTGCAAGAGACCAGCAACATGAGCCCCACCCGACCCAAAAACGAACCTCGCCGCGGTCGCCGAGAGCAAAAGAAAACCCCGCTCATCGAACAACTTGCCACCGACCTCACCGCGTTGGCCGAAGAAGGCAAACTCGACCCGGTGATTGGGCGGGAAACCGAAATCGAACGCGTGATTCAAATTTTGGCTCGGCGCACCAAAAACAACCCCGCGCTCATCGGCGAACCCGGCGTGGGGAAGACGGCCATTGTCGAAGGCCTGGCACAGCGCATCGTCGAAGGCGATGTGCCCGCGCCGCTCTTGGGCAAGCGGGTGCTGCAATTAGACGTGGGCTCGCTGGTCGCGGGCACCATGTACCGTGGCCAATTTGAAGAGCGGCTCAAACGCGTCATTGAAGAACTCAAAGCCTCAGAAGCCATCCTCTTCATTGACGAATTCCACATGCTGGTCGGCGCCGGCGCGGCGGGCTCGGCCGTCGACGCGGCCAACATCCTCAAACCGGCCCTTTCCCGCGGCGAATTGCAGGTCATTGGCGCCACCACCCTGGACGAATACCGCAAATACATCGAGAGCGACGCCGCCCTGGAGCGACGCTTCCAGCCCGTCATGGTGGATGAGCCCACCGTGGAAGAGACCATTGAAATCCTCAAAGGCGTGCGGCCGGTCTATGAAGAGCACCATCACCTGAGCATCTCCGACGATGCATTGGAAAGCGCGGCCAAACTTTCGGCCCGCTACGTCACCGACCGCTTCTTGCCCGACAAAGCCATTGACCTGATTGATGAAGCCGCCTCGCGCGTGCGGATGTACAAAAGCCCCACCGCTCAGCAGAGCCGCGCCATGATTGACGAACTGCGGCGGCTGCGCGAAAACCTGGCCTTGGCTCTGGAAAACAACCAAACCGAAGAAGCCCACGCCCTGCAAGAACGCATCAGCAAACTCGAAGCCGACTTGGAACAACTGCGCACCGGGTGGGACCGGGCGACCAGCCCTACCGTGACTTCCGATGACATCGCAGAAGTCGTCTCAATGTGGACCGGTGTGCCGGTGATGCAGTTGGCGCAAGAGGAATCTGAGCGTTTGCTGCACATGGAAGAGGAACTCAAGCAGCAAATCGTAGGGCAAGACGAAGCCATCGAAACCATTGCCAAAGCCGTCCGCCGTGCCCGGGCTGGGTTGAAAGACCCGCGGCGCCCCATTGGGTCCTTCATCTTCCTTGGCCCCACCGGTGTGGGCAAAACCGAGTTGACCAAAGCTTTGGCGCGCTTCCTCTTTGGCAGTGAAGACGCTCTCATCCAACTGGATATGTCGGAGTTTATGGAGCGTCACACCACCAGCCGGCTGGTGGGCGCGCCGCCGGGCTACGTGGGCTATGAAGAGGCCGGTCAACTGACAGAAGCCATCCGCCGCCGCCCTTACTCCATTGTGGTCTTCGACGAAATCGAAAAGGCCCATCCCGAAGTGCACAACATGCTGCTTCAAATCATGGAAGAGGGCCATCTGACCGACGCGAAAGGCCACAAGGTTGATTTTCGCAACACCATCATCATCATGACCTCCAACGTGGGCGCGGATATGATCAAACGCCAGACCGCGTTGGGCTTCAACCTCCAGCGTGACCAAGACCTGGAAGAGCGGCTCTCGTATCGGGAAATGCGGAAGAAGTTGCTCGATTCGCTCAAGCGGGTGTTCCGCCCAGAATTCATCAACCGGGTGGATGCTGTGATTGTTTTCCGGGCTTTGAGCCGCGAAGACATTTTGAAGATTGTCTCGTTGGAACTGGACAAAGTGCGGGCGCGGCTGGCCGAGCACGGCCACGCGTTAGAGGCCACGCCGGCCGCGTTGGAGCGCCTGGCCGAGTTGGGCTACGACCCTGAAATGGGCGCGCGGCCGCTGCGGCGCATCATCCAGCAAAAGGTGGAAGACCCCATTTCAGAAGCTCTGCTCGCAGGGCAGTTTGAAGAGGGCGTCACCATTGTGGTGGATGTGGACGACGAAGGCGAGATTGTGTTGCGCCCGGCCGAAGGTGAAACCGAAGGCCCTGCTGCCCTCCCCATGCCGGCCGTCTGAGCGCATATCGTCAGGTGCAAATATCAAAGCCCCCACCCTTGGGTGGGGGCTTTCGCTTGGGTAAGGCCTGCCCTTGGTGGGCTTACAGCCCGGGCTGGGCCATTTCAGAAGCCAAGCGGCCTAAGAGGGACCAAGGGCCGGTCCAGGTGATGAGCACATCTTCGATGTGGCCGCGCAGGTCGCGGTCGCTATCCACGAACACCAGTTTGTTGGTGGGGGTGCGCCCCCGCCAGCGGCCTTTGACTTTTTCCTCGAACAGCACCGGCACCCGCTCGCCCAGGTAGCCGCGGTTGATTTCCGCGCTGATGCCTTCCTGCAGGGCTTCGATAAGGCGGAAGCGCCGCATTTTTTCCTCTGCGGGCACATCGTCGGCCAATTTGCGCGCGGCCAGCGTGCCCGGCCGTTCGGAATAGCGCGCCAGGTGCACCACGTCTAACTTCAATTCGGCCAGCAGGTCGTAAGTGCGCTGGAACTGGGCTTCGGTTTCGCCAGGAAAGCCCACGATCACATCGGTGGCAATGGCCACCCCGGGGATGGTTTCCCGAATTTTTGCCACCAGGCGGCGGTAGTCTTCGGCGGTGTAGCCGCGGCGCATGTTGGCGAGTACTTCGTCGTCGCCCGCCTGCACGGGCACTTCGATGTGGGGCATCACCTTGGGCAGCGCGGCTACGGTTTCCAGCAGCTCGTCGGTCATCCAGAGAGGGTGCGAGGTCAAAAAGCGGATGCGTTCGATGCCTTCCACCGCGTGCACTTGCCGCAGCAGCCAGGCCAGGTTGACGCCTTCCAGGTCTTTGCCGTAGCGGTCCACGATCTGCCCCAGCAGGGTGACTTCCTTCACGCCTTGGGCGGCCAGGGCGCGCACCTCGGCCAAGATGACCTCAGGCGGGCGGCTGCGTTCCGGCCCGCGGCGATAGGGGATGACGCAATACGTGCACGCGTGCGAGCAGCCCAGCACCACGGGCACGTGTTCGCTCACCAGTTTGCCGCGCAGCGCCCGCGGCAGCACCAGGTCGCCATCTTGCAGGGCAAAGCGGCGGGCGGTTTCGGCTTCCTCCAAGGCTTTGTGTTCGCGCTGCGCCAGGTAAGAGAGCAAAGGCCCAGGGTCGGAAGGCGGCGAAAAGACATCCACAAAGGGAAAGCGCTGTTTCAGCCGGTCGTGGCCCTTCAGCCCCACCACGCACCCCATCATGTTGATGACCATGTGCGGCCGCTTTTTCTTGAGGGGCTTGAGCGACATCAAGCGGCCGTAGGCCTTGTCTTCCGCGCTTTGGCGCACGGCGCACGTGTTGAGCACCACCACGTCGGCCTCTTCGGGGCGCGAGGCTTGCGCGTAGCCCAACCTTTCCAGCGCCGAGGCCACGCGGTGGGAATCGGCAACGTTCATTTGACAACCAATGGTCCAAATGTAATAGCGCATGGTCAACCTAATCTGTCGAAGGTGGTAAAATCGGGGCGTTAAGGATACCACAGAATGAAGTTTTCGCTGCGAGCCTTCTTGTGGGGCGCGGTGAGCGCCTCGATTTTGTTGCTGGGAATTTACTTCTTCCCGCCGGTGCATCGTCGTTTGGCCTGGCGGCTGGATGCCGCGCGCACCACGTTGCGGATGCGGCTGCATCCTGCCGCGCCTGCGCCGCCCACCCCTGGCGAGACCTGGGTTTTGGCAACGCCTTCCCAGGGCGCGACGCCTTCGCCCACACCTGTGCCGTCGGCAACACCGACCCCTACGCCTGGCCCTCCGGCCACGCCTACCCCTTCGCCCACCCCCCTCCCGCCTCAAGTGCGCCTGACCCCGCCCAAATGGGAGGCCCAAGATTGGAACAACTGCGGCCCCGATACCCTCGCCCTTTATTTGCGTTGGTGGGGGTGGCAGGGCGACCAGTATGATATTTCGCGGGTGCTCAAGCCCGAACGTGGCGATCGCAACGTCAACGTCGAAGAGTTGGTCGGGTTCGTCAACACGCAGGTGTCGGGGTTTAGCGCGGTCTATCGGGTGGGCGGCGACCTGACAACCCTCAAACGGGTCTTGGCCGCAGGCATGCCCATCATGATTGAAGAGAGCATGCTCTTCGAAGAGCAATATTGGCCTAACGACGACCGCTGGGCTGCACACTATTTGCTCATCACCGGCTATGATGACGCGACCGAAACTTTTGTGACCCAAGATTCGTTTCGCGGGCCTAATCGGACGGTGACCTATCAGACCCTGGCAGCAAATTGGGAGCCTTTCAACGACGTCTACATTTTGGTTTTCCCCAATGCCCGCACCGACCAAGTGAAAGCCCTGTTAGGCGAAGATTGGGACCCCGCAACCAACCGCCGCAAAGCCCTCCAATGGGCTCAGGAGGCTGTGGCGCGGCATCCCGACGATGCGTTTGCCTGGTTCAATTTGGGCACCAATTTGCTCTATTTTGAACGCTACAGCGAAGCGGCGCGGGCTTACGATCAGGCTTTGAAGTTGGGTTTGCCGCAGCGGTTTTTGCGTTATCAGTTTGGGCCTTTTATCGCTTATTTCCACACAGGCCGTTTTCACGACCTGCTCGCCCTCACTGAATACGCTCTCAAGGTCACGCCGAACTCTGAGGAAGCACACCTCTGGCGGGGCTGGGCCTATTATCGGCTGGGCGAGCGTCAGAAAGCCATTGCAGAGTTTCGGGCGGCGTTGGAAGCCAACCCCCATTACGAAGATGCCAAATATGCCCTGCGGTTTTTGGGCGTGCAGCCATGATGCGAGAGACGAGGAGCAGGCATGAGCGATCTGGTACTTCCCCCCAGTGAGGAAAAGCCCCGTTACGTGCGGCGGATGTTCGCGCAAATTGCCGACCGATACGATTTGCTCAACCGGCTGATTTCGTTGGGGCAAGACGACCGGTGGCGGCGTTTGGCCTTGCGGGCGCTGCAGTTGCGGGGCGATGAGCGGCTGCTGGATTTGGGCGGCGGCACGGGGGCCTTGGCGCGCGAAGCCTTGCGGATGCATCCCACGTTGCGGGTGGTGACCGCAGATTTGACGTATGAAATGTTATCCGTTGGCAAGGTCCAACTGGCCGACTGGCCAATCACGTGGCTCACAGCCGACGCATTGCGTTTGCCATTCCCCGAGGCCGTGTTTGACGCGCTGACGTCGGGGTTCCTCTTGCGCAACGTGGCCGATTTGGACGCGGCTTTGCGCGAGCAGTTCCGTGTTTTGCGACCGGGCGGCCGATGGAGCGCCCTGGATACCACCCGCCCGCCAGAGCATTGGCTCTCGCCGTTGATGCGCTTCCACCTTCGGGTGGTGATTCCTTGGTTGGGCAAAGCCGTCGCTCGGAACGGCATGGCGTATCGTTATTTGCAGGCTTCCACAGAGCATTTCTTGGCCCCCGATGAAATGCTCGCCCGCTTGCAGGCCGCGGGCTTCCAGCGCGTGGGCTATCGGCGCTTGATGTTTGGGGCGGTGGTCGTCTATTGGGGCCACAAACCCACCCGTGACGAAGGTTGAAATGGCGTTTCAGAGTTTGCTCTTCCCGCAGGGGCAAAGCGAGTACGCGGCAGATGATTTGCAGCCGCCTTCCTGCTTTGTTGACCTGGGCTTAGACCAAATCGTGGCCGAGGCCACAGCCGGCCGCCGCGAATATCGCCTGGCGCCTTTCTTTTACGCCCCGTTGCCCGACGCCGAAACCATCCGCTATCGGCAAGCCATCGCGCAAGATTTGGAACAACCCGCCCTTTGGGAGCCCATCCAAACCTTTGCGCAACAAATGCGGCAGGCTCGGCGCTATTTGCACCTGGTGGAAACCCTGGAATACCCCCATCACAAAGCAGGGTGGTTTTTGGAAGCCGCCCGAGCGTACGTGGAAGCCGTCCGTACCCTGGCAGCCGATTTGGCCCACGCACCTCTGCAGGCTTCTGGTTGGGTGGGGCTGCGAGATTATTTGCAAGCCTACCTTGCATCCCCCGACTTTCAAGCCCTGGAAACCGACCTTCAGACCACCAAGGCCGCGTTGGCCAGCGTGGAATATTGTGTCCACATTCAGGGCGATAGCGTCCGTGTTCGCCGTTGTGAAGACGAGTTGGATTACACCGCAGAAGTCGAGCGCACTTTTGCCAAATTCAAGCAGGGGGCGGTGAAAGATTACCGCATGCCAATTTATCAAGGCACCGCCATGAACCACGTCGAAGCCCAGATTTTGGCGTGTGTCGCGCAGCTCTATCCTCAGGAATTCGCTCAGCTGGAGGCCTTTCAGCGCCGCCATGCCGATTTCCTGGACGCGGTGTTGGCGCGGGTCGAGCGGGAAATTCAGTTTTACGTGGCCTATTTGACGTTTATCGCCCCGCTCAAAGCCGCGGGGCTGCCGTTTTGCTATCCGCAAATCACGGCAGAGAAGCACGTGGAAGCCCGCGATACCTTCGATTTGGCCCTGGCTGCAAAATTTGTCAGCGCCTCCCGCCAGGTGGTGCTGAACGATTTTTCCTTGCAGGGCCAAGAGCGCCTTTTGGTCGTCACCGGCCCCAACCAGGGAGGCAAAACCACCTTTGCCCGCATGTTTGGGCAAGTGCATTATTTGGCCGCCTTGGGGCTGCCTGTGCCTGGCCGGGAAGCGCGGCTCTTCCTCTTTGACCGCATTTTCACCCACTTTGAGCGGGAAGAGGCGGTGAGCAATTTGCGCGGCAAGTTGGAAGACGACCTGTTGCGCGTCCGTGAGATTTTGTCCCAGGCCACGGCACGCAGTATTGTGATTATGAACGAGGTGTTTTCTTCGACCACCTTTCACGACGCGCGTTTTTTGGGAAGGCAGCTGCTCGCCCATTTGCTTGCCAAAGACGTCATCGGGGTGTTTGTGACATTTTTGGACGAGCTGGCTGCTTTTAGCGAGCAGACCGTGAGCCTGGTGAGCACAGTAGATCCTCAGCACCCCGAAAAGCGCACTTATCGCATTGTGCGCCGTCCGGCCGATGGCTTGGCGTATGCCTTGGCCATTGCGCGCAAACACCGTTTGACCTACGAGCAGATTAAGGAACGATTGGGCTCATGAAAGTGCGGTTGATGTATCCGACGCAGGATTTCGACGCCGAAGCGCCGCTGCCGTGGCAGGCAGAAGCGTTGCGCCAAGATTTGGGGCTGACGCCCATTGTGCGCGCCATGGCGCGCGACGACAAATTCTTGGCCGACCTCGTGCCGCGCGCGTTGTTGCGCAGCGTGGACGACCCTGAAATCATCCGCTTTCGGCAGGCGATTTTGCAAGATTGTCGCCGCCACCCTGACGTGGTGCGCGCGATTTACCGCCTCCCCATCGAAGCCTTGGAAAAGAAGCGCGAACAGTGGTTGGGGATTTTCAGCCATCATCCCAGCGGCATTTTGAGCAGCGCGGTGGAGATGTTGGCGATGTTCATTGACCTTTTGCGTCGTTTGCGCCGCATGGCCGACGCGCACGCCGCTGATTTCGAATCGGAGGGCTTTCGGCGCTTTTTTGCGATGATCCAAGCCGAGTTGAACGAACCGTATTTCAACGAAATGGAAGCCCACCTTCAGGCGTTGAAACTGCGTCAGGGCGTGCTCTTGAGCGCCCGCTTGGGACCGGGCAACGAAGGGGTTGATTACACATTGCGCCGACCTCGGCCCTCAGAGCAGCCGCGCTTCAAACAATGGCTGACGCGCCGCCCCAAATCGTGCGGTTTTACCATTCCCCCGCGAGATAACTACGGCGCTCGTGCCTTGGAAGAAATCAAAAACCGCGGCCTCAACCTGGTGGCCAATGCCGTTGCCCAAGCCGCCGAGCACGTGGACCAGTTTTTCCAACGCTTGCGCATTGAGCTGGCCTTCTACATTGCCGCCCTCAACCTGGAAGAACGCCTCGCGGCTTTGGGGTTGCCGGTGGCGTTCCCTGAGCCCTTGCCCCCTGAGATGGGCCGTTTGCAGGCCCAAGGTCTGTATGATTTGGGCTTGGCTTTGACCCTGGCGCGCCCTGTGGTGAGCAACGACCTCCACGCCAACGGAAAGCGCCTCTTGGTGATTACAGGCGCAAACCAAGGCGGAAAGACCACTTTTTTGCGCAGTTTGGGCTTGGCGCAGTTGATGATGCAAGCCGGCCTGTTTGTGCCTGCGGAGGCGTTCCAAGCCAGCGTATGCACGGGGTTGTTTACCCATTACCGCCGCGAGGAAGACCGCACGTTGGAGAGCGGCAAATTTGACGAGGAACTGGGGCGGATGGAAGCCATTGTGGACCATCTCCGGCCCTTCAGCATGGTGTTGCTCAACGAATCGTTTGCGGCGACGAATGAGCGCGAAGGCTCGGAAATCGCCCGCCAAATTGTGTTGGCGCTGTTGGAAGCGCAAGTGCGTGTCGTGTTTGTGACCCATCTCTCTGATTTTGCCCAAACGCTGTATGCCCAAAAGCGCGCCGATACGCTTTTCTTGCGGGCTGAGAGGCTTCCCGATGGCTCGCGCACTTTCAAAATTGTGCCCGGCGAGCCCCTTGCCACCAGCTTTGGCGAAGATTTGTATCGCCAAATTTTCGGAGAGCCGTTGGCGTGATCAGCGCCCGGGGCGGTCTTGGCGCGCGAAGGCATAAAAAATCCCCGCGGCCAGCGCGGGGAAGGGGGCATCTGGAGGGCCTCGGCCTTATTTTGCCAGCCACAGCCCAATGGCCATCAGCACTGGCGTGAGCAGGTTGATGAGGACATTGTTGCCCAGCGCGGGCATCAGGTTGGGCAGGTCGTCCGCGGAGCGCAGCGCTTTTTGCGCGGTGGGCACGGCCAGCACCAAGGTGAGCAGCCCCAGCAGGCTCCACGCCGGCAGGAAGCCCAACGCCACGGCCACCACCGGGCTGAGGTAGGCCAGCGCGAGGAAGGCCACATACAGCCGGGCGGCTTTGGGGCGCCCCCACAAAATGGGGTAGTTTTTGCGCCCCACGGTGCGGTCGGCTTCCACATCGGGAAACTGGTTGAGCAGCAGCAGGTCGTTGACCAGGAAGAAGGGCGTCAGCGAGGCCCAAAACGCAGCCCAGCTGTAATGGCCGGTGAGGACGTAGTGGGTGCCCATCACCATGAACGTGCCGAAGCCCAGGCCGGGGGCCACCAGGCTGGCGAGGGGGTTTTTGGTGACCCACACGGTGTAGAGATACACCAACGCCACGCCGGCCACGCCCAAGGGCAGCAGGCCCCAGCCGCGCACGGTCAGGAAATAGAGGCCGATGACCGCGGTGAGCGTTAGGGTGAACCAGCCCCAAACCAGCGCCTGGCGGGCTGCGGCGGGGTTTTCGGGCAGCGTGCCGCTGCCGCCGCTGAAGGGCGTGCGTTGGGTGCGGGTGTCCAGCCCGCTGCGGAAGTCGAAATATTCGTTGAAGGCGTTGACGCTGATGTGCGCGCTCAGCGCGCCGATGAGCGCCAGGGCAAAATAGAGCCAGTTGACCTGGCCGGTTTCCCACACCGCGGTGCCCAGGCCGAGCAGCACGCACGCGGGGGTGAGCAGCAGGAAAGGCACACGAGAAACACCAACGAGGGTCTTCATGGCTACCTCGGTCGAAGGGAAAGAGGCCGCGCGAGGGGCTAAGCGGCGTTGGCGATGGGTTCCAACTCGTCAATCACGCGGCGCATCAGGTCCACGGCTTGGCGTAGGGTCGCGGCGTCCATCGCGAACTTCGCGCCGGCCGCGGCGAACAGTTTGGGCAAGGGGGCGGTGCCGCCCAACGCCAAGGCTTGGCGATAGGCCGCGACCGCGGCTTGTTGGTCCTTTAGCGCGTTGCCCCACACCTGCACCGCGCCCAATTGCGCCAGGCCGTATTCCACATAGTAAAACGGGTATTGGAAGATGTGCAGCTTGCGCATCCAGCCGGAGACTTTGGCGTCTTCCAGCCCGCGCCAGTCGGTGACCGGCATGAAGCGGTCCCAGAGGTTGCCCCACACTCGGTCGCAGACGGCGGGGTCGTGGGCGTCTGCGGGGTTTTCGTAAACCCAATGTTGGAAGGCGTCCACCACGGCCATGTAAGGCCAGAAGAGCAGGCTGCGCTCCAGGTGTTCGATGCGGGCGCGGGCGGCTTCCTGGGGGGTGTAGAACCCGCCGAAATCGTGGGTGAGATAGGGCGAGGCCAGCAGTTCCATGCTCATGGAAGCCACTTCGGCGAATTCCATGGGCGTTTCACGCTGGTGGATGTAGGGCAGGGCAAAACTTTCGAACGCGTGGAACGCGTGGCCGGATTCGTGGAGCATGGTTTGGACGTCGTCGTGCACGCCCACCGCGTTCATGAAGATGAAGGGGCGTTTGCTCAGCGGGAAGTGGGTGCAATAGCCGCCGGGGGCTTTGCCTTTGCGGTTTTCCAGGTCGAGCAGGTTTTCTTCCCGCATGGTGTGGTAATACGCGCCGAGTTGGGGGTCGACGTGGTGGAAGATGGCCTCGGTTTTGGCCTTGAGTTCTTCGACGTCGCGGAAGGGGCGCAGAGGGGGACGACCGAGGGGGTCCACGTTCAGGTCCCAGGGGCGCAGGGTATCCACGCCCAGGCGTTGGCGGCGCTTTTCGAGGATTTCAGCCGCGGCCGGCACCACCACCTCTTCGATGGCCTGGTGGAAGGCGCGGCAGTCGTCGGGCGTGTAGTCGAAGCGCCCCATCTGCTGCCAGCGGAAGGCGCGGTAGTCGGGCTTGTCAGCGTTGGCGGCCATTTGCTGGCGCAGGTCGAGCAATTGTTGCCAAATGCGGGTCAGCGGGCCTCGGTCTTTCAATTGGCGCTCGGTCATCAGCCGCCAGGCCTCTTCGCGCACCTGCCGGTCGGGGTCTTGCAAGAAGGGGCGCAGTTGTGAAATGGTGTATTCCCGATAGTGCCATTCCACCGTTTGCGCGCCCACGATTTGGTCGTAGGCGTTGCGGAGTTTCTGCTCTTCGACCTGCAGGGGGAGGTTTTCTTCGCGGAAGAGTTCGATTTCGGCGCGCATGTTGCGCAGGGGAATCTCGAAATTCGGCGGGGCAAAACCGCTTTCGACCAATTTGCGGGTGAGCGCGTGGTCGGCTTTTTGGGCTTCAGGCAGCACGCCTTCGAGGAAGGCCTCGAAGCGGGCTTGGGCTTCTTCGTCGGTGGTGTTGACCGTGGTCGCGACGTGGAGGCGGCTGTAGGTTTCGTAGAGGTATTCGGCGAGCCGTGACCAATCGGCAACCCAATCGGCCACGTTGGCGGCGGTGATGGGTTGCTTTTCCAATTCGGCGTAGTAGGGAGCAATTTTCTCCCAGGGCCAGGTCATGAACTCGGTGATGTCGGGCAGGTTCATGGGGGAAACCTCCTCGAAGGGGATGGGTGAGATGCACGCGGTTGGCTTTGCCAGGCGGTCTGATGTTCGCCCCGCAGGCTTGACGGTCAGGAAGGTGCCAGTTTGGGCATGTTTTTCTCGCTCCCCAGGGCTATTCTTCGTCGTCTTCGGCCAAGGGGTCGGGGGCGTGGCGGTGCCAGTCGGTGGCTTGCTGGTAGAGGTGGGCGGCTTCCAGCAGCAGGGTTTCGCCGAAGTGCGGCCCCATGAATTGCAGGCCGATGGGCAGCCCGAGGTCGTCGAACCCCACGGGGAAGGCGATGCCCGGCACGCCTGCCAGGTTGGCGGGCAGGGTGAAGACGTCTTCCAGGTACATGGAAAGCGGGTCGCCGGTGTGTTCGCCGATGCGGAAGGCGGTGGTGGGGGCGACCGGCGCGGCGATGAGGTCCACTTCGGTGAAGGCTTGTTCGAAGTCGCGCTTGATGAGGGTGCGGACTTTTTGCGCTTGGCCATAGTAGGCGTCGTAGTAGCCTGCGGAGAGGGCGTAGGTGCCCAGCATGATGCGGCGTTTGACCTCGGGGCCAAACAGGCGTCCGCGGGTGCGGTAGAACACATCCCACATGGTGTCGGCCTGGGCCCGCGGGCCGTAGCGGATGCCGTCGAAGCGGGCCAGATTGGCCGAGGCTTCTGCGGGGGCGATGAGGTAATATACCGGCACCGCGTATTCGGTGTGGGGCAGGCTGATTTCGCGAATTTCCGCGCCCATGTCGGCCATCAAATCCAGGGCAGCCCGCACAGCCCTTTCGACCGCGGGCTGGATGCCCTCGGTGAAGTATTCCTTGGGCACGCCGATTTTCAGGCCGCGGAAGTCTTCTCGCGGTTGGATGGTGGCCGGCGGCACGGGCATGTCCATGCTGGTGGCGTCCAAGGGGTCTTGGCCGGCCATCAAGTGCAGGAAGAGGGCGGCGTCTTCTGCGGTTTGGGTGAGCACGCCCACGGTGTCGAGCGAAGAGCCGTAGGCGATGAGGCCATAGCGGGAAACTCGGCCGTAGGTAGGTTTCAGGCCGGTGACGCCGCAGAAGGAAGCCGGCTGGCGCACGCTGCCGCCGGTGTCGGTGCCCAGGGCTGCGGGCACCATGCGAGCGGCCACCGCGGCCGCGCTGCCGCCCGAAGAGCCGCCCGGCACCCGTTCCAGGTCCCACGGGTTGTGGGTGACGCCGTAGGCCGAGTTTTCGGTGGATGAGCCCATGGCAAATTCGTCGGTGTTGGTCTTGCCGACGATGACCACGCCCGCGGCTTTCAGCCGCTCGACCGCGGTTGCATCGAAGGGCGGGATGTAGTTTTCCAGGATGCGCGAGCCGCACGTGGTGCGGATGCCCTTGGTGCTGAGGACGTCTTTGACCGCGATGGGCAGCCCCAGCAGCGGCGGCACGGGTTCCCCGCTGCGCCGGGCTTCGGCCCGCCGGCGGTCGGCTTCGTCTGCGGCTTCCAGCGCACTTTCGGGCGTGACGGTCAGAAAGGCGTGGACCAGCGGGTCTAAACGGGCGATGTGCGAGAGCACTTCTGAGGTCAGTTCTCGGCTGGAGATTTCTCCCCGGGCCAGCGCGCGGAGGGCTTCGGTGACGGTCAGCATCATTCCTGCCCTCCAAAGACGGGCGGCACGCGGAATTGCCCGTCGGTGGTTTCCGCAGCGTTGGCGAGCACCGCCTCACGCGGCAAAGACGGCCGCGGCTGGTCTTCGCGCAAAACCGTGCGCGGCGGCAGCACGCTGGCCGTGGGCGGAATGCCGCTGGTATCCAGCCCTTGCAAGCGGGCAACATAATCCAACACGTCGGAAAGTTGCTCGCGATATTGTTCGATTTCCTCGTCGGTGAGTTCCAGACGGGCTAATTGAGCAATGTGTTCCACTTCGGCGCGGGTCAGAGACATAATTTCACCTCGCAAGGAGTTTCTTCGATTATACCATTCCCGTTCTTGGGGGCTGCTGTGGCTTTGTGGTATAACTGCATCGCATCATGAGGGCGATTTTTTTGCGGAGAGGTTTCGTATGCCGGTGATTTATCCTTTTACTGCGATTGTCAATCAGGAACGCATGAAGCGGGCGTTGATTTTGAACGCGATTGACCAGCGGATTGGTGGCGTGTTGATTCGTGGGGAACGTGGTACGGCCAAATCAACGGCCGCGCGGGCTTTGGCCGCGCTGTTGCCGCGGGTCAAAGTGGTGCGTGGGTGCCGTTTTGGCTGTGATCCTGATCAGCCGGAGACCTGGTGCACAGAGTGTCAGGCGCGGGCTGCAGATGGGGAAGATTTGCAAAACCAATGGGAATGGAAGCCCGTGCCGTTTGTCAACTTGCCAGTATCGGCGACCGAAGACCGAGTGGTCGGCACTTTGGACATTGAGCGCGCCATTCAGGAAGGCAAGCGGCACTTTGAGCCTGGCGTGCTCGCGGCGGCCAACCGCGGCATTTTGTACATTGACGAAGTCAATTTGTTGGATGACCACGTCGTGGATTTGTTGTTGGATGCCGCGGCGATGGGCGTCAACATTGTGGAGCGGGAAGGGGTCTCATTTTGGCATCCGGCGCGCTTTATTTTGGTCGGGACGATGAACCCCGAAGAGGGCGATTTGCGGCCACAGCTGTTGGACCGGTTTGCCTTGGCGGTGGATGTTCAGAGTGTGGCCGATCCGGCGCAGCGGGTGCAGATTATTGAGCGCAACATTGCCTTTGAGGCCGACCCGGAGGGGTTCCGCGAGGCTTGGCTGCCTCACGAAGAGGCGCTGGCGCAAAAAATCGTGCAGGCGCGCGCGTTGTTGCCCGAGGTTACTTACACCAGCCGCGATTTGTTGACCATTGCCACGCTGACGGCCTCGTTGGGGGTGGATGGGCACCGGGCCGATATGGTGATTCTCAAAGCTGCGCGGGCGCAGGCGGCTTATGAAGGGCGCAAGGCCATCACCACCGACGATATCATGCTCGCTGCCGAACTGGCCTTGCCGCATCGGCTCAGGCGCACCCCGTTGGGGCAGAGCGAGGTGTCTTTTGCCGAATTGCAAGAGCGGCTGGCCAATTTGGTGGGCGAGCGCCAGGCGGAACCTGCTTCGACCGAGCCGCGGCGGCATCGTCACGAGGCGGAAAAGGCAAAAAAAGTGCTGGGGGCGTGACGCCTCACGTGGAGGCCGAGCCAGCCGCCACCGACGCCTTGCGCGCGGCGCCCCAGGAAGTGTTTGCCACCACCGCAGGGCGTTGGTGGGAAGGCGGGCAGCAAACCGACCTTCGAGAAACGGCGTTCACGCCCCGTGAGTTGACCACCCCGCGCGATACCCGCACCCGCCGGCAGAGCGGCCGCCGCTCGCAGACGCTAACCTCTCGCAAGAGCGGCCGCTACATCCGCGCCCGGCAGCCCCAGGGCAAAGTCACCGATTTGGCTTTCGACGCCACCCTGCGCGCAGCCGCCCCTTACCAACACCGCCGCCGGCAGCAAGCCCCCCCCGATGCCCCTGCCTTCATCCTCAAGCCGCAAGACCTGCGCGAAAAAGTGCGGGTGCGGAAGGCCGCGAACTTGGTGTTGTTTGTGGTGGATGCGTCGTGGTCTATGGCTGTCGCCGAACGGATGGCGGCCACCAAAGGCGCCATTTTTGCCCTCTTGACCGACGCCTACCAACATCGGGACCGGGTAGGGCTCATCGTGTTTCAGAAAAACAAAGCTACCTTGGTGTTGCCGCCTACCCACTCGGTTGATTTGGCCTCGCGCGCGTTGCGTCACATTCCCATTGGGGGCAAAACCCCGCTCTCTGCAGGCTTGGCCTTGGCCTATGAAGTGGTGCGGCGGGAAAAAATCTCCCACCCCGATGTGCGGCCATTGTTGATCATCCTCACCGACGGCGCGGCCAACGTCTCCATGAACCCGGCTGTGCCCCCGCTGGAAGAGGCCTATGCCATCGCCGAAAAAATCGCAGCCGCGGGCATCGAAAGCGTGGTAATCAACATGGAAGTGCCGGAATTTGACCAGGGCTATGCCCGCGCCTTGGCGGAACACCTCAAGGCTCGCTGCTACACCCTCTCTGATTTGCGGGCTGAGACCCTTTACTCGACGGTTCGGGAAGTGTTACGTTGACCCCCTGGGGCCGATAGCAAAAATTTCCTATTTGCAATCTTCGTGCCAGATCCGCGGCGAAAAGCACTGGAAAGGGGGCTTTTGTGGTATACTGAAGTCACATTCAACTAATTCCAATTAGAAGGACAGCCCAGGAGGTGCCCTCGTGAGAGGGCCTGAAATGCGACACCGCGAGCATGGTAGGGGCGAGAACTGGTGTGTTTGACAGGGCAAGGTGTGCGTTATGAAAAAAGGGCTCTTTGGGATCATCATTAGCGTCTTGCTCATATTGATGACGTTGACGCTGTTCGACGGCGCCCCTCAGGTCAACACCGCGGTCGAGCCGACGCCAGGGGGAGGGAGCAACGCCATTGTAGCAGGCCCGCCGCCGTTTCGGGCTTTTTGGCAAATGCACGGCGGTGAGCGTATCCTTGGCCGTTATGTCGCAGGCCCATGTTTGTATGGGGATGCGGTGTTGGGCATTTACGCTGCCGCGGTTGCCCGCATTTCGCTGACGTATCCTGAAGAAGGCGCCCGCTTCTACCCTATCAATCAAGATCGGCGCGAACCCCCCGCACCCCAGGTCAACGACCCCGCCCTGCTCTATCGCGCAGGGCATAATGTCCCCAGGCTCTTTGTCACCTTTATCAAATCCCTGGGGGGCTGGGCTATTGTGGGCAATCCGGTGAACGAGCGCTACGAAGATGGCGCCAATTTCTGCCAGGATTTCGAAAACCTCACCCTTTGTTTCAACCAACATACCCGAGAGGTCTTTATCAACCCCACCCGAGGCGAAGCATTTTACGCCTCGCACAAAGCCGCCTGCCAACCTTTGCAACGTGCGCCTTCGGCCGCGTCAAACTGGCACATCCAGATGACGGCCGATTGGGCGGGTGATAGCGTCATCCAATTGAAGGCTACCATGTTCTTCGCGGGGGCCTCGCAAGGCGTGCCAGCAGATAGCCGCGCGATTGTGGAAGTGTTTAGCTCAAGAAACGGTGAGGTCTTGTGGCTCAATGTGCGCACCCTGGCTGAAACAAACGGCGTCATTGATGCCCAGATTCCCGTTGGCTATCCCGACGTTAGCCAAGGCATGGCGCGGTATGTGGTGCGGGTATGCGTGTGGCAGCAGTCGGATGGGCTGCAGGCCTGCGAGGAAACCTCGGTGCAGCGGTGGTACCCCTAAACGGCGCGCCAAATTCGCGGCCAAAGGCTCTGAACGCAAAACCAACAGGCGATGGTTACCATCGCCTGTTTTTGTTTGAAAGCGGTATGGAGGGGGAAGGAGGCGGTCGGGGCATTCCCTCGGCGAGCCCAGAGAGCCTGGGTGCGAGGGCGCGGGGTTCCTGATGGGGAAGGGGCAGGGCTTGGGCGCGGCGCTGGAAGGGGCTTAGGGCGTGGGCGTCGCGGCCGGGGGATGGGCTTCGGCCAAAAGTTCGACTTGGGCAATGGCAGGCCCGATGCTATATACCGTGAGCGAGAATGGCAGCGGTTGGTCGGGCGTGGGCTGGGTGAGGGTCTCCCAGCGGCGCACGCCCACCGGCCGGCCTTGTGCATCGTAGGCCGTGGCTACGACCCATACCTCGGCCTTGGGGGCTTGGGTTGGTTGGGTAAAGGTCAATTCCCCCTCGATGGTGGCCGCGTGTTGGTCCGCGGCTATGGTGGTTTGAGATTGCGCAATCTCGATGGGCAGATAGCGTTGGGATTTTTGGGCAGAGGTGAGCGGCAGCGCCCGTAAAATCTGAGCGCGGGCTGTGGGCTGTGCTGGCGCTGGTGGCCCAAAGCGCGCCACCAGCGCGGTGCTGCGGTGTGGTGGTAGCAGGTTGACCAGGGCTTCGGCCACTTGCTGCTGGCCATCGTTGAGCACCAGGCGCGCGGCGACGGCCTCTACGGCTTGGTTGGTGTCGTTGGTGACCGTCACTAAGCAAACCACACTGCCATCGGCCGAAGGCTCACAAAACGGCTGCCCTATGCGGAGCGGCAGGGGCGTCGGGCTGGGGAGCGCGGCAGGGTTGTCGGGGTTGAGGGGGATGATGAGCGTGGTGCCCACCGACATGGCTGTGGGGTTGACGCCGGGGTTGGCTTCCTGGAGGGCTTCCAGTGAGACGCCAAACCGCAAAGCAATGCCCAGCATGGTATCGCCTTTGGCAACGGTGTAGGTGAAGGGCGTGGGGCTGGGGAGCGCGGGGGTTGGCAACACCAACGGCCCTGGCGTCGGCGAAGGTGAGGGCGTGGGCGTGAGGTAGGGTTGAGGCGTCCAGCCCAGCGTGGGAGAGGGTTGCGGCGTCGGTGAACTGGTGGGCGTTGCACTGCAACCCGCCAGCCAGAGCACCAGCAAGCCCCAAAGCCATTTCCTGAACATGAGGGCATTATACCAGCCTTGTCAGGCCACGGGCGTGCGGCAGAGAGGCATCTGGCAGGCGCATGGCGCCGCGGTTCCGCGGCTAACTTCAGTTCGCGGCTTGCTCTTGGGCGCAGGGTATGCTAAACTCTTTTGTGGAGGAAGTATGCCCGACCAAGACGTCATGCTCCAGGAAGCCATCGAAGCCATTGCTCGCGGGGAAACCGCCAAAGCGCGAGACATTATCACCCGCCTCTTGCGTGTGGCGCCCAACAACCCCGAATATTGGGTTTGGATGAGCGCCGCGGTCGAGACGCCCAAAGAACGGCGCTATTGCCTGCAAAAAGCCCTTGCCGCCGACCCTTCTTACGAGCCGGCGCGGCGTGGGATGGTGCTGTTGGGCGAGTTTGCCCCTGATGAAGAGGTGCAACCCGTGCGGGTGCCCCACCCCCGCGCGTGGGAAGCCCACTTCAAACCCGCGCAGCCGCCCCCAGAGGAGCCGGCCAGCCCACGCCTTCCCCGACGGGTGGTGATTGGGGTCGCCGCCCTTTTCCTGCTCATGGCGCTTTCCTGGGGGGCCTGGGGCGCGTGGCGGCGGTTGCGCCCGGTGAATTTGCCTACGCCACAACTGCTGGTCAATACCACCCGCACCCCCACACCTGTGCCCAGTGGCACGCCAACCCCCATCAACCCCTTGACCTTGGGGCAGCCCACGCCGTTGGTCTTGCTGCTGCCGGCCACCTACACCCCCACACCTTTGGCCGTGAGCACCCCTCACCTGATTGAGGCCTTCCGCCTGGGCTTGCGGGCTATGGGCGAAGGCCGCTGGGAAGACGCGGTGCGCTATTTCCAGCAAACCGCCCAAGCCGAAAACAACACCTCGCCCGACATCTACTTCTATTTGGGCGAGGCCTACACGCATCTCAACCGTTGGCAGGAAGCCGCGGCGGCTTATCGCCAAGCCTTGAAAATCGCCCCTCGCTTCGCCCCTGCCCAGGTAGGGCTGGCACAAGTGTTGCTCCACGAAGGCCAAGCGCGCGATGCTTTGAAATTGCTCTCAGAAGCCGTGGAAAACGACCCCAACTATGCCCAGGCCTATTTGATACGAGCCCATTACGAGTTGGAACACGGCCAGCCCGAAGACGCCTTGGCCGATTTGGAAAACGCAGCCCGCCTGCTCCCCGACTCGCCTTTGGTGCATCTGTATCGAGCGCAGGCCTACCTCGCTCTGGATGAAACCGAAAAAGCCTACGCCGAAGCCCAAAAAGCCCACACCTTAGATTTGACCCTCTTGCCGGCCTATAAAGTTTTGGGCCAAGCAGCCTTGGAAGTGGGCAAAGTGGACGACGCCATCTTGTATCTGCGCACTTATTTGACCTACGCGCCCAAAGACGCCGAAGCCTATGGGCTGTTGGCCAAAGCCTACTTTGCCCAAAAAGATGAAGAAGGCGCCCGTTTGGCGGCCGAAAAATGGGTTGAACTCGCCCCCTACAACGCCGAGGCCCGCAAATACCTGGCCGAAATTGACCTGGCCTTGGGGCGTTCGCAAGACGCCGTAGATACCCTGAAGACCGCAGTGAAAATTCACCCCCGTGATTTTGGGCTGCGGATGGCATTGGTCGAAGCCCTCTTAGCCAACGACGAAGCCGGCAACGCTTATCGCCAATTGAAAGAAGCCGAGCCGCTGTTGAAAGACGATGAACAGTGGTACACTTTCTACTACTGGCGGGCTAAAGTGCTGACAGCGTTAGACGTCTTAGATGCTGCCATCAAAGACTGGCAACGAGTGTTGGACGCCCCCGAAGACATGGTGCCCGAAGCCTGGCGCGCAGAAGCCCGCCAAACCTTACAGCGGCTGTGGACGCCGACCCCCTCGCTCACCCCCACCCCTTCGCTCACGCCGACCCTCACGCCCACGCCAACCCCCACACCCTAAACCGCCCCTTATGGAAGCCTTCCACCCTCAAAAAGGCCCCTTCCTGCGCGACCTCACGCCTGGCGAGGGCTTCATTGGCTTTTATGTCGTCCATCGAAAGCAATTGGAGCCCTTCCGCGACCCGAGCCGGGGGTATTATCTGACGCTGGTTTTAGGAGACCGCAGCGGGCAGCGTGTCGCGCGGGTGTGGGAAGACGCCGAAGCCGTGGCTGAGCAAGTGGCAGAGGGCGCGGTGGTGAAAATTCAGGGCGAAGCTGAAACATACCGAGAGCGACTACAAATTCGGGTGTTGCGCATTCGCCCTGCCGAAGCGCAAGAATACGATTGGCGCGATCTGCTCCCCGCCTCCGCGCAGGACCCCGACGATATGTTGGCGCAGGTCTTGGCCGCGGCTGAGCGCATTCAAAACCCGCACCTGCGTGCCTTGGTGGCCTACTTCTACCACGACGACGCGTTTCTGGAAGCCCTCCGCTGGGTGCCTGCCGGCCGAAAGGTGCACCACGCCTATTTGAGCGGCCTGCTGGAACACCTCACCGAAATGCTCGCCCTGGCCGAACGGGTGGTAGAGATTTACCCCCAGTTGGATGCAGATTTGCTGACCGCGGGCATCCTGTTGCATGATGTGGGCAAAGTGAGGGAACTGCGCTGGGGGCTGGATATTGACTACACCGACGAAGGCCGTCTGATAGGGCATATCGTCTTGGGTGATGAAATGGTTGCCCAGGCCCTCGCGGCGCTGCCCGACTTCCCGGCCGAGCTGGCGTTGCGGGTGCGTCACATGCTTTTGGCCCATCACAACCGTTATGAATGGGGTTCGCCCCGCCGCCCGCAAACCTTGGAAGCCATCGCCCTGGCTAAAATTGACGACCTGAGCGCCCAAGTCAATCGGTTTTGGCTTTTGCTTCAACAACGAGAGGTCGGCGAAGCATGGACACCATACGATCGCCTTTTGGAGCGCCGCTTATATGCCGGCGAAACCGACCTCAGCGTGGACGAGGAAAGTCAACAGCGATAGTGTGAGAGTGTTTTCCCATGCGCAGTCATTCCACGAGTGAAACACGCCCCCTCCGCCGGCCGTGGAGCCCCCAAACCAAATGGACGGTCAGCATGATTTTGCTGGCCTTTGGGGTTTATTTGCTCTTTCGGTTTAGCGAGGTCATCCCGCCTTTGATTTTGGCCGTGGTTTTGGCTTATGTGCTTTCGCCGGTTGTGGAATGGTTGCATCGTCATACCGGCCTGGGGCGTGGATGGGCGACAGCCCTCACTTATCTCACCCTGATTTTGCTCATTGCGGCGTTGTTCGCGGTGGTGGTTCCCTTGCTCGTTGACCAAGTGACCACCCTCAACCTCAATTTGCAGCAGTTGCTCGACCAGGGCACCCGCTGGATCAATCATTTGGTGATTTTTGGGCACCCGGTCAACAACGCCCTCCTCACCACACAAGTTGAAAGCGCGTTGCGTGGCGCGGTGAGTTTGATTTTGGGCCAGGGCATCACCGTGGCGATGGGCGTGCTGACCACGTTGGCGTGGGTCAGTTTCGTGTTGGTGATTTCCTTTTATCTGGTCAAAGATGGTCCGCAATTGCGGGCTTATTTGGAAGGCTTGGCGCCACCGGCCTATCGGGCTGACTACATCATGCTCAGAGACGAGATTGGCGCGGTGTGGGCGGCCTTCTTTCGGGGTCAGGTGGTCTTGGCCGGGGTGGTGACCGTCATCATCACCGCGGTGGCCTTCATCATTGGCCTGCCGGGGGCTTTGCCGATGGGGCTGTTGGCCGGCGTGTTGGAGTTTTTGCCCAGCATCGGCCACGGCATTTGGTTGAGCATTGCGGCGACGTTGGCTTTTTTCTTGGGGTCCACGTGGTGGCCGATGCCCAACTGGGCTTTCGCTTTGTTGGTGATTGGTTTGCACGTTTTGTTTGACCAATTGGATACCAACTACCTGATTCCGCGGATTATCGGCCGTCGGATGCACCTGCACCCTTTGGTGGTCATTTTGGGTATTGTGGGCGGTGCGTTGATGGGTGGGGTGTTGGGCATCGCGTTGGCTGCGCCGACCATTGCTTCGTTGCGGGTTTTGGGGCGCTACATCTACGCCAACCTGGTGGACACCGACCCTTTCCCGCAGCCGATTTCCGAGCCGTTGCCCGCGCCCGACCCGCGTTGGTGGCAAAAGCCACCTGCGATGTGGCGGCGGGCGTTGAGCCAACTGCGCCGCCGCGCCCCTCACGGCTGAGCGCCTTTTCATTGGTTGGAGTGTGTCGTGAATACCACGCCCGCCTCGCTTCCGCCTGAGCCTGCTTCTGAAATGACATCGCCGCCTTGGAGCACGCCGACCAAAATTGTGGTTGGAGTGACCTTGGTGGCGATGTTTGTCGCGCTTTTGGTGGCCTTCCGAGATTTGATTGGCCCCTTGATTTTGGCGCTGATTTTGGCCTATTTAATGCACCCCATTGCAGCAGCCCTGGAACGATACACCCCCCTCTCGTGGCGGGCGGCTGTGACAGTGGTTTATCTGTTGCTCGCCGCCGCGGTCATCGCCTTGTTGACCATTGGCGGTTTGGCTTTGGTGCAACAAACCCAGGGGTTGTATGGCGTGGTGCAAGATTTCTTGCTCTATGACCTGCCAACATGGTTGCAGCGCCTCTCGACGCAAACCTATCAATTTGGCCCTTGGGTGTTGGACTTACGGCAATATGATTTGAACGCCTTTACCCAGCAGTTGCTGGCTGCACTCCAGCCGTTGTTGGGCGAGGTGGGCGCCCTCATCAGCACTTTGGCCGCAAGTACGTTACAATTGTTTGGTTGGATGGCTTTCATTTGGCTGATTTCCTATTTTTTGCTTTCGGAATCGGGCAAGGTGTCGGCCAATGTGATTACCATCCGCATCCCGGGCTATCAGGAAGATTTGCGCCGCATGGGGCGCGAGTTGGCTCGGATTTGGAATGCCTTTTTGCGCGGCCAACTCACCGTGGCCAGCATTGCCATGATTTGGGTGTGGGTGTGGCTGAGCATTTTAGGCGTGCGCATGGCCTTGGTGTTGGCTTTGTTGGCAGGCATTGCGCGGTTTGTGCCGTATATTGGCCCGGCGGTGCTCTATACAATTACCGCTTTGGTGGCGATTTTCCAGCCCAACCCTGCTTGGGGCTTGGCGCCTTGGGAATTGGCGCTCATCGCCGTGGCCGGCATGTTTGTGAGCGACAACATTCTCGATAGTTTCGTCATGCCGCGGATTTTGGGCGAGGCTTTGGGCGTCCATCCGGCTGCGGTCCTGCTGACGGCCTTGATTGGCGCGAAGTTGGTCGGTATTTTGGGGCTGCTCTTTGCCGCCCCCACGTTGGCTTCTTTGCGCTTGTTTGGCCATTACATCATCCGCAAGATGTTTGACCAAGACCCGTGGGCTGATTGGCGTTCCGCGCCGCCGCAGCCCTTCCCAGGGACGACATGGCTGCGCGAACATTTGCCCACTTGGCTGCGTCGTTTGCATCTGCATCCGAAAGAATGACCTTGCGTTGAGGAGACCCCGATGAGCGAACTTCCCGAACCCAAAACCGAAGTGTTGGCCGAAACTCGCAATTACATCGCGTGGAAGGCCGAAGAGCCCGATGGCGAGGTGACCTATCACTTGGAGTTGGGCACGGTGACCGTGCATTTTTTCGAAGAGGAATGGCGCGAATTTCGAGAATTGATGGCAAAATTGCGCTGAGCTTTGGCCTATGACGCACGCCGTAGTCATCACCTCCGCGGCGGGCTTTGGCGAGTTGCTTCGGCAATCGTTGGAAGAGCAAGGTATGACCGTGACGACATTGAGCGCCGAAGACGACCCCGCCCAAGCCCATCCTGCCCCTGCGTTGCTGCTCATTGACGGCGATGCAGTTCCTGAGGCGCGGCTGCCGGATTTGTGTGCGGCTTGGCGCGCCGCTTCCCCCGGGGTCAAGATTGTCCTCTTCCCCCCCGAGGGAATGGACAAAGAGGCCTTGCAAGCCCTGGCGCCGGATAAGATGCTCGGGAAGCCCTTTTACCTACCCGATTTGTTGGATGCCATCGCCCAGTTGGCCCCAAAGCCAGCGGACCCTGAAGCGGGGAACTCCAACGGCGCTTCCGGCGGCAAGGCGTCGTCGGCCGACCTGCCCCCCAACCCGCCCTGGTTGGCCGATGTGAACTTGGCCGCTCAACATCTCACCCGCCTGAGTTTGGAAACCGCAGCCCAGGCCGCGGCGCTGGTCACTGGTGAGGGCACGCTGTGGGCCTACGCCGGCGAGCTGCCGCAGCCCGCCGCGGAAGAATTGGCTCAGACTGTGGCTCACCATTGGAACGCCGACGGCGGCCAAGATTTTGCCCGTTTTTTGCACTTGGAGGCAGTGCAGAGAGATTTTTTGCTCTACGCAACGGGTGTGACAGCCCATTTGGTTTTGGCTTTGCTCTTCGATGCGCAGGTGCCCTTTACGCAGATGCGCGCACAGGCCACGCGCCTGGCACGCGCCCTCACGCAAGAGGCGCCCCTTCCGCCGCCGCCATTTGGAGAGAACGCCCTTCCCCCCGCCCCTCAGGAGGCTGTGGTGTATTCCGACGCGAAGGAAGACGCCGAGCGTGCCACAGACCAGGGAGAACCCGGCGACGCTTGGCTGCCCGAAGACGACCTTCCCCTGCCTTGGGAGGAGGAACTGCCTCCTGAGGCGTCGGTGCCGTTGTTTGAAGATGTCCCGCCGCCGCAACCCGATGGGGCGCCCCGGGTGGTTGAGGACGTCTCGGCGTCAGCAGCCTCGGCAGAGGAGGGAGAGGTTTCGCCCAGCGCGCCGACGCGGCCGGTGACGCTGACCGAGTTGGTTGAAGCCATAGGTCCAGAGGCTTTGGAGGCCCTTCCTGAGTCGTCGGCTTCGCTGCCGCCGCCCGCGACGTTGGCGCGTGCAGACCTGACGTATGCTTGTGTGCTGATACCGCGTTTTCCGCAGCATCACCTCACGGGGGCGGTTGCCCGCGACCTCAGCCAGTGGATGCCCACCATTGCCACCGCGTATGGCTGGCGGCTGTTGCACTTGGCCGTGCGCCCCAATTATTTGCAATGGGTGGTGCAAGTGCCGCCTGATACAGCGCCGGCTAAAATTGTGCAAGTGGTGCGCGAGCATACTTCGCGGCGCCTTTTGGCGGCGCATTCGCATTTGCAGGAAGAGGCCCTGGGCGACGATTTTTGGGCTCCTGGGTATTTGGTGCTCAGTCAGCGCCAGCCTGTACCTACCCCGACCATCGAGGCTTTTATTCGCCAAACGCGCCGCCGTCAAGGGTTTGCCTGAGGCGCGTGGTTTTGGGGTGTCAAACACACCGCCCCCTCGCTGATGAGGGGGCGGTGTTGGTTTTTGCCAAAGGGGCCAAAGCGATGGGCGCGGGTTTTAGCCTTCTTCCTCGACCAGATGCTCGGCCACAATTTCGACGATGTCTTTGACCGCAGGCGCACCTTCGCCCGCTTCTTTGGAAGCATCGTTGAGCATAATCATGCAGAAGGGGCAGGCCACGGCAACCGTTTCGGCACCTGTGGCTTGGGCTTCGGCAAAGCGGGTGAGGTTGATGCGCTTGCCTTCTTCCTCCTTCCAAATCTGTGCGCCGCCAGCGCCGCAGCAGAAAGATTTGTTTTTGCTGTGTTCCATTTCGACCAGCGAAGCGCCTACTTGCTCAAGCACGAAGCGCGGCGCATCGTATTCGCCGTTGTGGCGGCCCAAATAGCAGGGGTCGTGGAAGGTGATTTTTTCCAGGCCGTCTTTGTCAATTTTGATTTTGCCTTCTTTGAGCAGTTCCTCGACGAATTGGCTGTGATGGACGACATCGTACTCACCGCCAAACTGAGGGTATTCGTTTTTGAGGGTGTGGAAGCCGTGGGGGCAGGTGGTGATGATGCGTTTGGGCTTGATTTCGTTCAGCATTTCTACGTTGGCGGTGGCCAGTTCGAAGAAGAGGTATTCGTTCCCCGCGCGGCGGGCAGAATCGCCGCAGCAGGCTTCTTGTTCGCCCAACACTGCATAGTTGACCCCAGCCGCGTTGAGGATTTTGGCCAGCGCACGGGCGGTTTTTTGGGCTCGGGCGTCGGTGGCCGCAGCACACCCCACCCACCAGAGGATTTCGGGTTCGGGGTTGTCTTCGATGGTGGGCACGTCGAGCCCTTCGGCCCATTTCATCCGCTCGCTGGGTGGCACATTCCAGGGGTTCATGGTGCGTTCCATGCCGCGGAAGGCGGTTTCCCATTGTTTGGGGAAGGCGTTTTCCATCAAGACCAGCCCGCGGCGGATGTCCATGATGTCGCGCATGGGTTCGTTGCCCACGGGGCAAACTTCGATGCACGCGCCACACGACGTACAGGCCCACACCGCCTCTTCGGGAATCACAAATTCTGTCAAGGTTTGCGAGGTTTCTTCGCCTTTGGCCAGGCGGTCGCCTTCGTAGTTGAGGAAGTAGCGTTTGTTGATTTCCAGCGCGGCTGGTGAGAGGATTTTGTCGGTGTTATACGCGGGGCAGACCTCTTGGCAACGGAAGCACATGATGCACGCGTAGGCGTCCATCAGTTGATACCATTGCAGGTCTTCCAGCCGGGTGGCGCCAAATTGTTCGATGCTTTCGTCGTCAAAGTCGAGGGGGTCGAGTTCGCCGATGGAGCGGCGTTCCGGCTTGAGCAGGAAGTTGAGCGGGGCAAAGAAGAGGTGAATGTGTTTGGAGTAGGGGAAGTAGGGGATGAAGAGCATAATCAGCCCCAGCGCGAACCAGAAGGCCAGGTGATGGGCGACGGTAAGCGCGGTGGGGCTGAGGCCCGCCCAGAGGGAAGCCACGGCCGTGGCAAAGGGCTGGTAGGGGTCGGGGCCTTCTTTGGCAATCGCGAAAGATTGCCCCAGGAAGCGTGAGCCCACGTGGAAGAGGATGAACAAGCCGACGATGAGCGAGTCGCGGTTGATGCCTTTGCGGGCTTTGGGGTTGAGCAGCACGTCATCCCGCGTGCCCAAGACGGGCGATTTGAAGACGAAGCGCCGCAGGAGCAGGGCGCTCATGCCGATGAGCACCGACACGCTGAGGATGTCGGCGCCTAAGCGGTAGAGGTTGCCGATGGTGCCGGTGCCCATGAAGTGGAAGCCGGGGATGTAGCCTTCGAGCACATCGCCCAGGTTGACCAGCATGTAATACATAAAGCCCCACGCGACCATGGCATGGAAGATGGTAGGCCAGAGGCGCATTTTCCATGTGGGGCGGAGGGTGATGGTCTTGGTGAGGGCTTCCACGAGCCGTTTGCGGGCCAGGTGCCAATCGGGTTTTCCTTGCCCGCGGCCAATGATGCGCACTAAGCGGTCAATGGCCTTCCAGGTGGCGTAAGCCGTGGCCAGGAGGGCCAAGGTGAAGAGGATTTTTTCCCAAAGTGTCAGCATGGCGCTCCCTCGCTGTGGGGTGAGTTGGAGGAATAATTTGGGGGTAGGTTATTCCTCAATTCAAGGTGCCATTATACCGAAGCGGTTTTTGGAGGTTGTGGAGCGTTTGTGGGAAGGCGGACCCTTCCGACCGGTCGGTTGGTTATGCTCTCATTTTACCACAAAAATTAAGCGTGGGTTAACCTCAGGAGGGGATGAACGCAGATG
>Ga0256914_1000622_pt1 | contig 34556 bp, 32 predicted proteins | sample HulkmetaG_FD_191571 | JGI IMG/M metagenome (GOLD analysis project Ga0256914, IMG submission 191571) | Hydrothermal chimney microbial communities from Main Endeavour vent field at the Juan de Fuca Ridge, Pacific Ocean - Hulk | ecosystem: Environmental > Aquatic > Marine > Hydrothermal vents ... | reverse complement strand
TATCTGCGTCCATCTGCCCTCATCTGCGTGCATCTGCGTTCTCCAGCGGGCGAAGGGGGGACCTTCGGTCTATCCGTCATTGTTGCCCCTGGGGAGGCGGCTGCTTTGACCACGCGGCTGGCGCGGGCGGCGCGCGTGATATAATCGCGGCATGTTTGGCCGTGAACGCTTCCCCCGTTTGTCGAAACGCTGGTGGGCTTTTGCCTTGTTGGCCATGCTCGTGGTGTTGCTGCTCGTCGGCCGCACCAGAGCAGCATGGGCTGCCCCTTCTCTGGAGCCGACACCCATTCCGACGGTGACGGGCACGCCGTTGGGGCCGGTGGTTGTGGTGCTCGGCGGGGGCAATCCTCAAGTTAATGTCCGGGCTGGCCCCAGCAGCCGTTGGCCTATCATTGGCATCCTCATCCCCGGTGAGCGGGTGCCTGCCATTGGGCGCACCCCCGCGGGGGAGTGGATCAAAATTGTGTATCCGGGCTCACCCGACGGCACGGGGTGGGTTTACGCGTATGTGGTGCGGGTGGAAGGGGGCGATTTGCCCATTGTGGAACCCCCACCCACGCCTACGCCGTTGACCACGCCCACGGTGGACCCAACCCTGGCTGCGCAATTCTTGGTGGATGTTCCCCCGACGCGGTTGCCCACGTTTACCGCGCCGCCGCCTTTGGTGGTGCCGACTTTTGTCAACACCGCGCCGGCGAGCGCACGCTTCCCCAGTGCGTTGGTCATTTTGGGCCTGTTTGCGCTGGGTCTGTTTGGGATGACCGTTTCGTTTTGGCAGAGGCGATGAGATGCTGCGAGATGCGTTAGGTGTGTTGCTGTTGGGCCTTCTGGCTGGCCTGGGTGTGAATTATCTGGCCGATGTGATGCCGCGCGAGCGTTGGGCGCCGCTGTGTTTGCATTGTGGCCGCCCGTTGGCGTGGAAGGATTATTGGCGGTGGTGGCTGCCCTGTCCCCATTGTGGAAAGCGGCGTTGGCGGCATGGGGTGGTTTTGGCCGTGTTGGGTGTGGTGAGTGTGGTTTTGTGGTGGCGGCCGCCCGAGTGGGGCTTTTGGGCGATGTGGGCGTTGAGTGTGTACGCGGCGTTGGTCATTGTGATGGATGTGGAGCATCGGTTGATTTTGCACGCGGTGAGTGGCGCTGGCGCGTTGTTGGGTGCGGGGTTAGGCGTTTGGCGGCATGGTTGGCTCACGACCCTTTGGGGTGGGCTGGCGGGCGCGGGCATTATGCTGGCCTTGTTCCTCGCGGGCAACGGTTACGCGATGTGGAAGGCCAAACGGGCAGGGGAACCCCCGCCCGAAGAGCCAGTGTTGGGCTTTGGTGACGTCACCTTGATGGGAGCCCTGGGCTTGCTTTTGGGATGGCCGGGCATTTTGGCCGGCTTGACTTTGGGAATTTTGCTGGGGGGTGGTTTTAGCCTGCTTTATTTGGCGTATGGTTTCGTGCGCTGGCGCGCGCTCAAGACGGACGCGTACATTCCCTACGGTCCGTTTTTGGTGTTGGGGGCCCTGTTGGCGATTGTGTTATAGGGGAAAGCGCCGAAAAGCGGCAGCAGCGAGTCACAAAGCGAGATAAAAGGATATAAGCGCAGAAGGGAAAATGGTACGACGACCCCACGCTGCCGCTTGGGTTGCGCTTTTAAAAGTTTGTCATGACGTTGCTATACATGTTGCCCGTCGCAGGCCCCAACGCGACAACAATGGCAATCACGACAATCACCACCAGCATCAGCAAGAGGGCGTATTCCAGCAGACCTTGGCCTTTCATGGGGTGTGCTCCTTTCGGGGGAAGGTCACAAACGGTCAATTTGGGCTTTGAGTTGCTCCATTTGGGTGAGCAAGGTTTCCAATGTCTCGCGCAGTTCGCTGGCCCGTTTGTATTCTGCGCGCACGTAGCGCGCATAGGGGGCCAAGGCCTCGTAAATTTGGTCCAAATTGGCCTGGATGGTGTCTTCGAACTGCTGGCGGAGGGTGGTGCTCAATGAACGGCGCAGTTGGTTGACTTTGCGGTGCATTTCCGCGGTGGCTTGTTTGCGCCGCGCGGGGATGACAAACAGGCCCAGCACGGCCACGAAACTGGCGGCCGCGATGCCGGTGATGTCGGCGGTGAGGGTGGTGGCGATGGCTGTAATCACTGCCCCCAAGCCGATGGCGCCCACTTCCAACGCGGCCGCGGCGGCCACCGCGGCTTGGGTGCCTTCGGCCAGGGCGCGCGCTTCTTTTTCTTTGTCGTACGTCTTGACCACTTCCTGCGCCCGGCGGCCGACGGTTTCGACCAGGCGGTCTCTGTCGTAGCGGAAACCGGTGGGTGCTTCGAGCATTTGCCCTTTGTATTTTTCACGGTGTTGGGCTAAGTGCTCGTGCACGGCTTGCCATTGACGAAGGTCTGATTCCACCAGCCAGTCAATGAGTTTTTCGACTTTGGTTTCGATTTGTTGGGGCACGTCGCCGATGACTTGGGTTTTGAATTCCTCTTGCAGGCGTTTTTTGTTGAAGAGGTCAATCACGCGGCCGAGGCGAATGGTTTCTTCGAAGTATGCTTGGGCTCGTTGTTCCATTTCCAGCAGGATGTTGTCAATCTCGGCCATGCGCAATTCGAAGCCGCGTTGCATGTCGGCTTTGTATTCTTCCAGTTGTCGCTCGACGCTGGCGATGACTTCCAAATCGCCTTGCAATATTTCGATTTCTTGTGCGAGCGCGTCGGCGTGTTCTCGTGCCAGGCGCATGCCTACGCCTAAGGGGTTGAGCAGTTTGAGCCGGATGCGTTCGGTTTGGTCGAGGGTGTCGCGGATGTATTTTTCCAGGGCTGCGAAGCGGCTGGCTTCCCAGAGGGGGCGTTCGCCTTGTTTGGCGCGCAGTGCCAGCTTGGCGCTTACGGGGAACACCTCGGGTTGCACATCCAAAAGGGCGCGCGCGTTTTCTTGGACGAAGGCGATGACTTGTTCCAAATCTGCGGCGCTTTCCAGCAGGTCGGCTTTGTTGATGACGAGGACGATTTTCTTCCCCCAGGCGCGCAGTTTTTCCATAAACGCGCGCTCGCTTTCGCTGAAGGGGCGGTCGGCCGAGGTGACGAAGAGCACCAGGTCGGCGCGCGGCGCGAATTTTTCGGTGATGAGTTCGTGTTCGCGGATGATGGCGTTGGTGCCGGGGGTGTCTACGATGCTGAGGTCGCGCAGCAAATCAACGGGCGCGGTGATTTCCAAGAGGTGTTCGCCCAGGGGTTTTTGTGCCAGTTCTGGCCCGTAGCGCAGGATGTTGACTTGGGTGGTGGTGGGCGTGACGCCTTCTTTCAAAACGGGTTCGCCCAGCAGGGCGTTGATGAGGGCGCTTTTGCCCGCGTTGAATTCGCCGACGACGACGATGAGGAAGAAGTCGTCGAGTTGGAGGATTGAATCTTCGAGGGTTTGGCGCGCTTCGGGGTCTAAGCCGGCTTTGAGCAGGGCTTCGCGTAGTTCGCTCAGCAGCCGCCGTTCTTCTTGAAGCAGGGCTTCGGGTTTCCGTTTGAGAAAAGGCATGCGAAAAACTCCCTTGTGAAATCGGCGTGGGGTTGGGGATGTGAGGCTGCGTTGGGGAAGGGCGACCGAGGTCGTTGGCCTGCCTGGGTGGTGGGTGGCAGGGTGCGGTCAGGGTCGGCGGGATTGCAGCCAGGTTTGGAGGCGGGCTGGGGGCCAGGTGTTGATGATGTCGTCGGCGGTGGCCCAGCCGCGTCGGCCTGTGAGCACGCCGTAGATGCGGTGGTCGAAGTCGGCCGGTGAGTGGGCGTCGGTGTTGATGGCCAGCAGGATGCCGCGGGCGACGGCTTGGCGGACGAGGGAAGCGTCCAGGTCTAAGCGGCGGGGATGGGCGTTGATTTCCAGCGCGACGCCGTTTTCGGCTGCGGCGGTGAGCACGGCTTCCCAATCCAGGTCCGCGCCTGCGCGGTGGGGGAGCAAGCGGCCTGAGGGGTGCCCGATGATGTGGACGTGAGGGTTGCGGATGGCCTTCAGCAGCCGCTGGGTGATGCGCTCGCGCGGTTGGCGGAGCGAGGTATGGAGTGAGGCGACCACAATGTCCAGCTCGGCCAGCACTTCGTCGGGGTAGTCTAACGAGCCGTCGGCCAAGATTTCGACTTCGGCACCTTGTAAGAGCAAAATTTGTCCGCCCAGGGCGGCTTGCACTTGGCGGATTTCTTCTCTCTGGGCGCGCAGGCGTTCTGGCGTGAGGCCGTGGGCGACGCCCAGGCTTTGCGAGTGGTCTGTGATGGCCAGGACGCGCAGCCCCCGGGCCAGGGCGGCTTCGGCCATGGCGCGGATGCTGGCTCGCCCGTCGCTCCAGGTGGAATGGCTGTGAAGTTCGGCTTGGATGGCCTCAGCGGTCACCAGGGCGGGCAGGCGACCGTGTTGTGCGGCTTCGATTTCGCCGTTGCCTTGGCGGATTTCCGGCGGAATCCACGGCAGGTTTAGGGCGGCGTAGTATTCGCGTTCGGTGGCGAAGGGGGCTTCAGGGTCTTGCCCGCGCGCGGCGGCCAGCTGTTGAAGGTCGTTGAGGTGGGCTGCGCTGCCGGTGCTCAAGACCCAGGCCGTGCCAAAGCGGTTGGGTGGGGCTGCGCTGAGGTGGAGGGGCAGCCCTTCGGGCAGGGTGAGTGCTGCTTCGGCGTAAGTGGGGTGTGTGGTGAGGGGCGTTTCGGGTTGTTGGAGGGCTTTTAGCGCGGCTTGCAGGGCTTGCTCGGGCACGGGGGAGGTCAAAAGCAGGTCAATATCGCCCACCAAGGCTTTGCCGCGGCGGATGCTGCCGGCGAGTTCGGCGCGGGCAATTTGCGGCAGGTCGCGCAGGATGGCAAGCAAGCGCAGCGCTACAGGCCGCGCATCGCCGAGCAGGAAGCCGCGCGGCCGCGCCCGATAGGCTTGAATGGCTTCCAGGATGCGGGCTTCGCTCTTGACGCCAAAGCCCGAGAGGGCGCGTAGGCGGCCTTCTCGCGCCGCACTTTCCAGGCTGTTGAGGTCGGTGATGCCCAGCGCTTGCCACAGCCGCCGAACTTTTTTGGGCCCCAAGCCGGGCAGTTGGGTGACCTCGACCAGCGAGGGTGGGACTTCCTCCTCCAGCCTTTCCAAAAAGGTGAGCCGTCCGGTGCGGAGGTATTCGTCAATTTTTTTGGCAATGGCATCGCCGATGCCGGGGATGTCGGTCAGGCGTTGGGTTGCCCAAAGGTCGGTGACGGGGGTTTCCAGCGCGGCCAGGGCTTCCGCCGCGCGGCGGTAAGCCCGAATTTTGTAGGGGTTTTCCCCTTTGAGTTCCAGCAACAGGGCAATGCGTTTGAAGAGGGCGGCCAGGGTGAGGTTGTCGGCCATGAGGTTCCTCAGCGCGTGAAGATGCGAAGGTTTAGGTTATTGTACCCTGAATTTGGGTTTTGGAGTGAATTTTTGGGGTGGGGGCAGGTCAGGAACGCGGCTGGCAGAAAGGCAGGCGCGGCGCGAGGGCAATGGGCTTCAATGGAATTTTTAAGGATTTCCCGCCGCGTCTTTTAGCGCAAATTTTGCGCAATGTTGTATAATGGGTAAGGTTTTTTTACTTTGCTTTTGGGAGTGCCGCCTTGTCTGTTTCGCTTACGTTTCACCAACGCTGGGAGCATTTCCTCGACCGCGTCCACGCTTCGGGCATGACCAGTTTGCTGCTCATCGCAGCAGTGATTGGGGCAGGCACGGCTGTGGGCGCAATTTTTTTCATTGAACTCATTGCCTGGGTCGAACGGGCGCTTTATTATCATTTGCCCAAGGTTTGGCCGGAGTTGGGGCGAGGGTGGTATATTGTAGCCCCGGTGATTGGCAGTTTGATTGCCGGCCCTATCATTGCTTTTTTTGCTCCTGAGGCCAAAGGGCACGGGGTGCCCGAGGTGATGGAAGCCATTGCGCTGCGGGGTGCGCGCATTCGCCCGCGGGTGGTCGTGGCCAAGGTGGCGGCCTCGGCTGCGTGTATTGGCTCGGGGGGCTCTGCCGGCCGTGAGGGGCCGATTGTGCAGGTGGGCGCTGCGTTGGGCTCGACCATTGCGCAATGGCTGAAGTTTTCCGAGAGCCGAACTCGCAACTTGGTGGCCGCGGGCGCGGCCGCGGGGATTGCCGCGACGTTCAACGCACCCATCGCGGGGGTGCTCTTTGCTTTGGAGGTCATCTTAGGCGAGTTAGCCCTGCGCGATTTGAGCAGTGTGGTGTTGTCTGCGGTGACGGCAAGCACAATCTCGCGGGCCGTGTTGGGCGACCGCCCGGCGTTTGGCATCCCGTTTTATGCAACCCGCAGCCCTTGGGAAATTGTCATCTATCTGGGTTTGGGGGTGTTGGGGGCGGTGGTCGGCGTGGCGTTCATTCGGGTGCTCTATTTTACCGAAGATTTGTTTGATAATTGGGACTTCCCCAAGTGGCTCAAACCTGCGGCCGGGGCCTTGATTTTGGGCATTATGGGGTTTTTGTATCCGCAGGTGTTGGGGCTGGGGTTTGTGCCCGAGGATGAGTTGCGTTTAGGCGTGCCCATTCACCAGGGGTTGCCCCATGTGTTTGGTTCGGGGTTCCCCGTGATTGAAGACGCGCTGCTGGGCAATCTTTCCCTCACTTTGATGGTGGTGTTGGTGTTGCTCAAGTTGGTCGCGACTTCGTTGACTTTGGGCGCGGGCAACTCTGGTGGGGTGTTTGCGCCTGCGCTGTTCATGGGGGCGATGGCCGGAGGCACGTTTGGCTGGGTCGCCCAAAGGCTGTTCCCCTCGGTGGTGGCTGGCCCAGGGTCGTATGCCACGGTGGGGATGGCCGCGGTGTTTGCGGCCGCGGCTCGCGCGCCGCTGACGGCCATCATGATTGTGTTTGAGTTGACCGATGATTATCGGATTTTGCTGCCTCTGATGGCAGCGGTGGTGGTGGCCGTGGTCATTGCCGAGCGGATGGAGCCGGAATCCATCTATACGCTCAAGTTGGTGCGGCGGGGCATCCGCTTGTTCCGCGGCCGCGATATGGACGTTTTGGCCTCGGTGTATGTGGCTGAGGTGATGGACCCTAATCCGGTGACGGTGTCGCCCGATGTGCCCGCCAACAGCCTGGGGGGGCTTTTCTTGCAGACAAACAGCCATGCTTTCCCCGTGGTGGATGAGGAAGGCCGCCTTTGGGGTATTGTGTCGCTGGCCGATTACCGCCGCGCCATTGGCAACAAGCCCAGCGCCGACCCAGGCCTCAAGGTGCGAGATATTGCCGTGCGTTCGGTTATCGTGGCTTACCCGGATGAGACGCTGCGCGACGTGGCTCAAAAGATGGCCCCGCGAGATCTGTCGCGGGTGCCTGTGGTGGACCGCAAAAACCCCCACAAGTTGTTGGGCGTGATTCGGCGCAACGATATTGTGCATGCGTATGAATTGGGCATGGTGCGCCGCGGTTTTGCCTTGGGCGAGCTCCCTGGCGCTCCCCCTGGCACGGCGACCGCGCGGTTCGTTTTGGCTGCCGATTCGCCTTTGGTGGGGCGGAGTTTGGCCGAAGTCCATCTGCCGGAAGACTTCCTCATCATCCACATTGACCGCGATGGCCAAACGCTGTTGCCCCACGGCGATACGGTGTTGCGCGCGGGCGATACCATCACCATTTTGGCCCGCAAGGGGAATGCCGACGAGCTGGCGCGCTTTTGGCAGCAGATTAACACACCAACGCAGGCGGCTGAGCCGTCTTCTGAGGAAGCGGCAACGCAAGGGTAGTCGGGCCTTGGGGCTTGCCCCTTGTCGTCGCACGCTGAACGCAAAGGAACCCTGGCGGAGTGATGGGCCAGGGTTTTTGCGTTTTGGAAGGCGAAGCCCACCCCCGCCCTCTGCGGGTTCCTGCGCCTGGCTTTGTTGGTGCCTGGGGTGGAAGAGGCAAAGATGGGGGCTTTCCTGGCCCTGCAAATCACGCAAATGATATAGAATAAGAATATCCTTGAAGGATCATCTCAACTTCGTGAGGGAAGGATGGTAGCGTCGCCTTACATTCAAGACTATTACCCTGATGATTTGGCCTGGTGCTATGGCTGCGGCCGCTATAACCAGGAAGGCCATCATTTCAAAACGGCTTGGGATGGCGAGGAAACCGTGACGCGTTACACTCCCGAGCCCTATCACATTGCCATTCCGGGCTATGTGTATGGCGGTTTGTTGGCCTCGTTGATTGATTGCCACAGCACAGGAAGTGCAGCCCTGGCGGCCTTTCGTGCGGAAGGCCATGAGCCCGGCGATGAGGCACCCGTGCCGCGGTTTGTTACGGCCGCGTTGAAGGTCAACTATCTCAAACCCACGCCTTTGGGGGTGCCTTTGGAGGCCAGAGGCCGCATCAAGGAACTCACGCCTCGCAAAGTGGTGGTCGAAACCACGGTGTACGCCAATGGCGAGGCTTGTGTGACCGGCGAAGCCGTGTTAGTCAAGATGCCGGAGCATATGCTTCCGAAGGACCTTCCCCCACCACCTTGATGGTCGTTCCGTCACGCGCCCTTTGCGGCGCGTGATGTTTTTTTACCCGACCGCTTTTTCAGGAGGAAAGCATGGACTTTGACCTTAGCCCCGAACTTCGGATGTGGCGTGATGCAGTGCATGACTTCGTCACCAAGGAAATCAGGCCTTTTGCCGCCGAATACAACGCCCGAGAAGAGACCATGTGGCCGGCCTTGGAGAAAGGCGGCCAGCAGTTGGGCTTGTTGGGGATGACCGTGCCGGAAACTTACGGCGGCAGCGCGTTGGGCACTTTGGGCATGGCCATCGCCATTGAGGAGTTGGGTTGGGGCGATGGCGGCACGGCTTTGGTCGTCGCGGCTCACAATAGTTTGGGCTGCGTGCCCATTGTGATGTTTGGCACTGAGGCGCAAAAACGCCGTTTTTTGCCCCGGGTGGTGTCGGGTGAGCCCGGCCGTTTGGCGGCTTTGGCCTTGACCGAGCCCAACGCAGGGTCGGATCTCAAAGGCATTCAAACCCGGGCTGAGTTGGAAGGCGATACATGGGTGATTAATGGCAGCAAGATGTGGATTACCAACGCCGGCGACGCAGACTATATCGTGACCCTGGTTCGCACCGCACCGGAGCGCAGCAGCCACAGCCTGAGCCTGATTGTTGTGCCGACCCGCTCTGAAGGTTTGCACATTGGCCCCCCGGAAAAGAAAATGGGGCTGGGAACAACCCACAGCCACGCCATCACGTATCAAAACGTGAGGGTGCCCCGCGAAAACCTGCTGGGGGAAGTGGGGCACGGCATGTATCAAACGTTGCAGGTCTTGGATGGCGGGCGCATCGGCATTGGCGCCCTGGCCTTGGGCATTGCCCAAGCCGCGTTCGAAGAAGCCGTGGCGTATGCCAAGCAGCGGATGACGTTTGGCAAGCCCCTGGCCGCACGCCAGGCCATCCAATTTATGTTGGCCGATATGGCTACCGAAATCCACGCAGCGCGGTTGATGGTCTATCACGCGGCGTGGCTTAAAGAGCAGGGGCGCTCGTTTTCGCATGCTGCGGCCATGGCCAAACTCTACGCGACGGAAATGGCTGAGCGCGTTACGCGCAACGCCATTCAAATTCATGGGGGCTATGGCTACAGCCGGGAATTCCCCGTCGAGCGGATGTATCGCGACGCCCGTCTGATGACGATTGGCGAAGGCACCAGCGAAATTCAGCGGATTGTCATTGCTCGGCGGGTGTTGAGCAGCATGACCTCACTCTTTTGACCCTGCACCCCCGTCAAACAATCAACAAGCCCTCGCTGGGATTGTTCCCAAGCGAGGGCTTATGACGTGATGAGCAGAGAAACTACTATTGGCGATTGAGATACCACTTGTACACGTAGTACCAAACGACAGCCAAGACCGCGGTCAGCCCCCAAATCGGTGCTCCGGCTTTGATCGCAGCAAAGGCATCGCGGTTGGTAAACAGCCCGATGTAGGCTGTGACCGCGGCAAATACAATGACGAAGGTCCCGAACAGCCAAAAGCGCATCAGGTTAAGCAGTTTTTCTTTGTCGTCCATAGTGTACTCCTCTTTACTTTGGAGAGATAAGAGAAAAGATGTCTTTTCCAGTTTAGCATAAAAACCGTAAATTACAAGCCCCTTTTGCCGCCAAAGTGGGCGCGATGGGGTGGGCGTTTTGGCCGATGGGGGCTTTGCGCCCTCCAAGGTTCCGCGCGCATGCTTCCAGCGCTTGACGTGCCGCTTGCCCCCCGCTATAATGAAGACAACCGAATATGGATTTGCCGCACGGGGAGCTCGGTGTTGCCGGGCTGAGAGGCGGGCCGTAAGCCCGCGACCCGTAGCACCTGATCCGGGTAATGCCGGCGGAGGGATGGCAGGCACAATGCTTTGCACACCCCCTGAACCCTTCGCCGCGCGCGGAGGGTTTTTTCATGCACGTTTTGATTTGCGCCAATGGTCTTGCAGCGCCCGAAACGCCACTGCCCCCGGCCGATTGGATTATCGCGGCCGATGGCGGCGCGCGGTTGTGTGAAACTTTGGGCGTGCGGCCTCATGCGCTGGTGGGTGATTTGGATTCCCTCACCCCTGACGAGGTCGCACGCTGGGAGGTTGAAGGCGTTGCCCTTTATCGCTACCCCCCGGAAAAGGACCAAACCGACCTCGAGCTCGCCCTGCACCTCGCGGTGACCCAGGGCGCGACTCAGATTTCGGTTTTGGGGGCCTTGGGAGGGCGCTGGGACCAAAGCCTGGCCAATATGTTGCTTTTGGCGCATCCCCGCTGGCGAGCGCTGCCGGTGACGCTCTACGACGGTGCGCAGCGGGTCTTCCTCATCCACCGCCGCGGCATTGTGGAAGGCCGCGTGGGGGAGACGGTTTCCCTGGTCCCTATTGCAGGTGACGCGCAGGGCGTCTCCACCACCGGCTTGGCTTACGCGTTGCACGACGATGTGCTCCCGTTTGGGCGAGCGCTGGGGGTGAGCAACCGCCTCACCGCCCCGCGCGCCGAAATTACCGTGCGGCAAGGGATGCTGTTGGTCGTTCATATCAGCGGCAAACATCGCTAAACCCTTTGGAGGTGCAACATGAAATCGTCTCGAACCCTTGTCTATGCTCTGCTGACCGCGGCTTTCATGCTTGTGGTGTATTACATTGCCGCGGTGCTCCGCGCCGACGCCGAAGGCATTGCCTGGAACAGCGTCCATGCCGCGGTGTTGGCCGTGTTGGGCTTGGCTGCGGGCGCGGCCTGGGGCTCTCGCCCTGCTTTGGCCAAATGGCGCACCATTGACGCCATTCTGGCTGCCAACCTCGCGTTGGTGTTTGGTTTGCTGTTTGTGGGCTGGAGCATGATTTGGGATTTGGCCAAGCCGCTCAACGCCATCTTCCCGGGCACGCGCGATTTGCTCTATGGTTTTTGGTTCATCGCGGGCGTGATGGCGCCGTACATCATTCGCAAGCCCGGGGCGGCCATCGTGGCTGAAACTTTGGCCGCACTGGCTGAGTTCCTGGCAGGCGGTTATTGGGGGCTGACCTTGTTGATTTCGGGCCTCATTCAGGGCGGCATGGCCGAAATTGTGTTCGCGGCCACGGGTTACAAAAAATATGACCTCACCACGTTGATGTTGGCTGGCGCGGCGGCAGGCGTCGGCAGCCTGGTGGTGGATTATATGTTCTGGTATAGCGATTTGAAACTGGGCGTGCTCGCGGCCATGTTGGTGGCGCGGGTGATTTCCGGCGCGGTGTTGGCCGGCTGGCTCGGAAAAGCCATCGCCGACGCCCTCTATCGCGCGGGCGCGCTCAACGCGTTTGCCATTGCCCGTGAAGACTAACACGCCTTCTCACGATGGCCGAGCCGGGGTTTCGGCCCAAGCTTTGACCATCCGTTACCCGCGTATGGCTGAGCCCGCGGTGCAGGACGTTTCCTTCGCCCTGCCCGCGGGCCAATTGGCTTTGTTGTTGGGGCCTTCGGGTGGGGGAAAGTCCACCTTGGCGTTGGCGTTGACGGGTTTGATTCCCCATCACATTTTTGCCCATCTCAAGGGCGAAATTTGGGTGGCCGGCCTCAACCCCGCCCAAGCCGAGCCCGCCCAAATGGCCGCCCGAGCGGGCATCCTCTTTCAGGACCCTGAGGCCGCTTTTGCCACCCTCACCGTCGAAGACGAATTGGCTTTTGGCCTGGAAAACCTCGCTGTCCCGCGGGAGGCCATGCTACCGCGCATTCAGGCGGCCTTGGCCGCCGTGGGCATGGAGGATTTTTTGCATCGCCGCTTAGAGACCCTTTCGGGCGGTGAGGCCCAGCGCATTGCCCTGGCCGCGTTGTTGGCCATGCAGCCCCCTGTGCTCATCCTCGACGAGCCGACGGCCAACCTCGACCCTCGAGCGACGCGCGAGTTTTTCGCGACCTTGGCAAATCTCAAAGGCCACCATACGATTTTGCTCATCGAACACAAGCTGGATGCCTGCTGGCATCTGGCCGACCAGGTGCTCTTTTTGGGGGAAGACGGCCGCCTGCTGGCCCAAGGCGACCCCGAAGCCACACTGCACGCGCATTTGCCCCAGATTTTGGAAGCCGGCATTTGGGTGCCCTCGGCGTTGGATCCGCGCGCGGCGCGCCGTGCTTCCCCGGCTGATTTTCCCCCGCTGAACGATGCGCCGCCCGCGGTGGAAATTCACAACCTGACGTTTGCCTACCCCGAGGGCGCGCCTGTGCTGCGGGGAATTGATTTGCGCATCCCCCAGGGCGATTTTGTGGCGCTTTTGGGGGCCAATGGGGCGGGCAAGTCAACCTTGGCGTTGCACATGGCGGGGCTGCTGCCTCCACCCCAAACAGGCGAGGTGCGCCTGTTTGGGCGCTCGTTGGCGTCGTTGTCGCCGCGCGAAAAGGCCGACTTGGTGGGTTTTGTCTTCCAAAACCCTGAGCATCAATTCGTGACCGAGCGCGTGTGGGACGAGCTGGCCTATAGCCTGCGCGTGCGAGGTTGGCCTGAGGAACGCATCCGCGCGCGCGTCGAATCCCTGCTGGCGGATTTCCGCCTCACACCACACGCTGAGCGCAATCCCTTTACGCTGAGCCAGGGCCAGAAACGACGCCTCAGTGTGGGCACGATGCTGGCCGCGGGGCAGCGCCTCTTGATTTTGGATGAGCCCACCTTTGGGCAGGATCGCAACACGGCTTACGCCTTGATGGAGCGCTTGCGCAGCCTCAACCAGCAGGGCGTCACCATTGTGATGATTACCCACGATTTGCGGCTGGCGCGCGAATATGCTCGTCGTTTGGTGGTGTTGGAGCATGGGCAAGTGGTGGAAGACCGCTTGGCGTGGCAGGAAACGGGGGCCGAGGAGGCCATTTTCAGGGGGTTTTGAGGCGGTGAGCCCGCGGCGGTGCGCGGCGGCCGAGGGGCACGCTGCTATGGGAACAGCCGTCGGGCTTTGACCTCGGCGACCGCGTCTTCCCGATAGCGGTAGAGGCGGGCCGGGCGCCCTTCGCCGCTGCGGTAGTGCGGCGTGGGTTCGATGACCCCCGATTGCAAAATGCGGCGGCGAAAGTTGCGTTTGTCCAGTTTTTCCCCCAAGATGATTTCATAGACCCGTTGTAATTCGGTCAGGGTGAAGGTCTCGGGCAGCAGTTGGAAGCCCACCGCGGTGTATTCCAATTTGTAGCGTAGTCGGCGCAGGGCGTAGGCGATGATGTCCGCGTGGTCGAAGGCCAAGGGGGGCAGGTCGTCCACAGGGAACCAACGGGCTTGGGCTGCATCGTCGCCGCCTTCGGCGCGCACAGGGGCATCGGCGGGGATGAGGGCAAAGTAAGCCACGGTGATGACCCGCCCGCGGGGGTCGCGGTGAGGGTCGCCGTAGGTGTAGAGCTGTTCCAGATAAGCGCCGCTCACGCCGGTTTCCTCGGCCAATTCCCGCTCGGCCGCGGCTTCCAGGGGCTCGTCCATGCCGACAAAGCCCCCCGGCAACGCCCACGCCCCCGCAAAAGGCGGGCGTTGCCGCTGGATGAGCAACACTTGAAGCCGTGCCTGGCGCACGGTAAAGGCCACGACGTCAACGGTGACGGCGGGTCGGGGGTATTCGTAGCAATAAACCATCATCCACCTGGTGCAGAGTTTTGATAAAATTCTAACACAAGCGTGCCATAATAACAGCAGAGCGTCTTTGGTGTGGTGTTGTGCTATGTTCAATTTTGTGGATGTCACCGAAGCCGATTTCGAAGAAGAAGTGTTGGCGTATTCGCAACATACGCCGGTGGTGGTTTTGTTTTGGGCGCGCTGGTGCAAGGCGTGCCTGGCGATGCGTCAACTTTTGGAAGCGCTCGTGCAAGAGAGCCAGGGCGCGTTGAGGTTGGCGCGCATTGACGTGGACCGCAGCCCTAATTTGGCGTTGCGGTTCGGCGTCCGGGGCTTGCCGGCGGTGTTGGCTTTTTCGCGCGGGGTGTTGGTGGGGCGTTTCCAGGGCACTTTGCCGGAGGCGCGAGTGCGGGCTTTTTTGGATAGCCTGGCGCCGAACCCGGCCAGCTTGGCTTTGGAAAAGGGCGCCTCATTGCTTGAAGCCCAGGCTTGGGAAGAGGCCGAAGCCGTCTATCGTGAGGTTTTGCAGGCCCAGCCCGCCCTGCCCGAAGCCCGTTTGGGGCTTGCGAAGAGCTTGTTGGGGCAGGGGTTGGCGGCCAACGCGTTGTGGGTGCTGAAGGATTTCCCCGCCAGTCGGGAATACCCCGCGGCGATGCGCCTCAAGGTCTTGGCCGAGGCGTTGGTTTGGGCGTCTGAGCAGCCCGATTTTCCCGACGACCCGCAGGATGCGGTCTATCTTCGGGCTTTGCGCTTGATTGGCCAGGGCAAATGGCCTGCGGGCATGGATGGCTTGTTGGAGGTCTTGCGTCAGGATAAGCATTACCGTGGTGGGCAACCGCGCGAAGTGTTGCTCGGCGTTTTCGAACTTTTGGGCGAGGCGCATCCGTTGACACGGCAATATCGGCAGGAATTGGCGTCTGTTCTATTTTGACGCCTTGCGGTGGGAAAGCAAAGCGCCCTGCTGATGGTGAGCAGGGCGCTTTTTGTTTTGTGTGGCGTGGCGCTCAGCGTTTGAATTTGAGGCGTTTGAGGAGGCCGTGTTTGAGGGGGTTGTATTTTTTGACCATGATGACGTTGACCTCTGCGGCTTGGGCAATGCGTTGCGGAATGGAGCCAAACATGGCCTGTTCTAAGATGCCTTCTTCCGAAGCGCCGATGACGATTTGCTCAAATTGCCGCTCTTTCGCATAGGCAAGGACGTCTTTGACGACGTCATCGCCCGGCAAGACGCGCAGCTCAACCGGGAAGTCGGTAATGGTGGCGAGCTGTTCCATCAGGGCGCGTTGCCGTTCTTCAGCGGCTTTGAGGTCGCCGTCGCGGGGCACCAGGTGGAGCGCCACGACTTGGGGCGGCGGTTCATCGGGCTTGAGGACCTTTTCGGCCGTATAAACGGCCTGTGCGACCGCGATTTCCACCGCCAGTTGCGTATGGGGGCCGCCCGCGACCGGCACCAAGATGCGGCGGGGCGGTGTGATGGGTTTGACCAAGCGCACCACGGCCAGGTCGCAAGGCGGGTTGGCCGAGATGTCGTCAATCACGCTGCCAAAGGCTGCGCCGCTGGTTTCGGAGTAGCCCGGCCAGTTGAGCAGCATGAGGTCGGCGTGGCGTTCTTGGGCCGCGGTGATAATCGAGCGCGCGACTTTCCGCCCCAAGCGTAATTGGGTGCGCACCGGCACTTCAAACTGCTGCCCAATTTCAACCACAGAGTCGAGCAGCGGCCGCCCTTGCTTGAGGAACGCGCGCCCGTCGCTGAGGCTGAGTTGGTGGGGCACGCGGATGACATGCAGCGCGAACAGTTCCCCTTCGTAATAGTAGGAAAGCATGGCGCCCAATTTGGCTATCTCGCGGGCTTCGGTGACTTCCACAACGGGCAACATGATGGAAAACCCACGGTCGGCGATGGTCTCTTCCAGCAAGATGGTATCGGCCTCGCGCAGGGCCTCTTCACGGCCGCCCCAGCGGCGGAAGAGATACAGGCCCAGTAAAATCCATAAAATGGTGGCCGCCCATGCCACCGGGCTGGCCCGCAGCAAGTCAATGGCCAGGAAGCCCTGCACAAGGATGGCCAAGATGGGCAGGGTGGGCACCCACGGCACTTTGAAGGGGCGTTCCAGGTCGGGCTCGGTGTGGCGCAGCCGGATGAGGGAAACATTGGTCAGCAAGAAGAGCATCAGGAAGGTAAGCGAAGCCCCGCTGGCCACATCGGCCACAGGCAGCGCCACCGCCATGAAACCGATGAGCAGCCCGCTGAAGAGAATGGCCATGTGGGGGGTGCGGTTTCGGGGATGCACCTTGCCAAACAGCGCCGGCAGGTCGCCGCCGCGCCCCATCGCAAATGAAACCCGCGAACTGGAATAGACCGTGGCGTTGAGGGCAGAGATGGTCGAAGCCAGCCCGCCTAAGATCATGATCAGCGTCCCATAAGGCATGACGTGGGTCGCCAGGCGAATCATGGCGCGCTCGCCTTCTTGCCCCAGATATTTCCAGGCGGGCAGCCCGCCGGTTTCGGCGTGGGTGAGCGCGCCCACGGCCACAAAGGCCACCATGAGATAAATGGCCACCACGATGGCAATGGAGTAGAAAATGGCCTTGGGGAGGTTGCGCCCGGGGTCTTTGAGCTCTTCACCGCTTTGGGCGATGATTTCGTAGCCCTCAAAGGCTACAAAGGTCAGCCCCATTGCACTGAGCACGCCCCAGGCGCCGTTGGGGAAGGGGCTCGGGTCGTGCAGGAAGTGGTCGGGCCAATTGGGGATGTTGGTCATGGCCTTGATGCCAAAGCCCACCAGCGTGAGCAAGACGACGATTTTGAACACGGTCACGATGTTGCCCACGGTGCCGGTTTCGGATGCGCCTTTGAGGTTGATATACATGAAAAGCGCTACCACCACCAACGCGCTGACTTTGATGGCGATGTCTTCGGCGCTGAGGCCCAAGAAAATTGGGGTCTGGCCAAAGTGAATATCGGCGAGTTTGAGCAATTCGATGAAGAAAGTGCCGAAAATGACCGCATAAAGGCTACACGCTACCGAGTGGCTAAACCACGAAATCCAGCCGGCAAAGAAGCCCCAAAAGCGAGAGAGGCCGTGCCGCACCCACAAATAGCCACCCCCAGCTTCGGGGATGGCCGCGCCTAATTCGGCGTAGGTGAGACCGGTCAGGCTGGTAATGATGCCGTTGAGGAAAAAGGCCACTAACAAGCCCACGGGGCCTGCTTCCCCAGCCGCAATACCGGTGAGGCCAAAGATCCCGGCGCCAATCATTGCCCCTACGCCGATCATGGTCACGTCCAAGAGCCCCATCCCACGGCTCAGGGTCACGGACATCCGACGAGAATGGGCCATAGAAACACCACCTACTGGCAAGAAGATTGGAAAAAGATTGAAGGCGCCACAACGCGGCGCCTTTACAACAAGGCCAACTTATTGTACCAAATTTTGCTCTTCCTCGGCTTGCGAAAGAGTTGCAATCGGGCCTGGCAAGCAAAAACCCGCCTTGCGGCGGGCGGTTGTGCCTGTGCCCCCAACGGGATTTGAACCCGTGTCGCGGGCTTGAAAGGCCCGTGTCCTAGGCCAGGCTAGACGATGGGGGCAAGCGGGCAGGATTTTACCAGAGGTTGAACCAAGGGTCAAGTTTTTGTTCACAAATTGTCGCGCCCCAGTTGTGGTTGGGTTCCCGGGGTTTTTGTTTTAAGGCTCGTGCTACAATAAGCAAAACCTCTGCCTGAAGGAGCGATCATGGATAGTCAAGCGGCCTTTGCGGAAAAACGACCTTTGCCGGATCATGGCCCTTGTTTTGTGTGTGGGCACAGCAACCCGCACAGCATGGGCGTGACGTGGTTTGTGCTTCCCGATGGGCGCATTACCGCGCGCCTGACCTTCACCGAAGCGCAGCAAGGCCCACCTGGGTTTGCACACGGTGGGGCTTCGGCCGCCGTGTTGGATGAGGCCATGGGCGCGGCTGTGTGGTCGGCTGGGCATACGGTGGTGGCGGTCAACCTCAATGTGGACTATCATTTGCCCGTCCCCTTGGGGGAAGAGGTCCACGTTGAAGCCCGCATCACAGGCCAAGAGGGCAAAGCCCTCTACACCCAGGCCGAATTGCGTCTTCCTGACGGGCAAGTCGCGGTTTCGGCCCGCGGCATTTATGTTGAAGCGCCTCATTTGTTTGACGAAGAGGTCATTCGCTCTTGGTTGGGCAGCCGCTGAGGCAGGCCGAGGCGCGCCGCGGCGCTGTTGGGTAGAAACTGCAACGCCCCTCGCTGGCCGAGGGGCGTTGTGTTACTTGCCGTAACTTTCACGCACGGCTTGTAATTTGGGTAGCGCCTCTGGCGGGAGCGGCGAAGGCTCTCGCACCATGTAGGCCCACAAAAGGGTCTTGGCTGTGTGTTCCAACACCTCGAGGCGGATGACGGCCTCTTCCAGGGTGCGGCCCACAGTCAGTGAACCGTGGCGCGCCAGCAAAATCACATCGTGGTTTTCGATTAAGGGCGCGATGACCGCTTGGTTTTCGGGGGTGGAGGGGGTGGCGTATTCGGTCGTTGGCACTTCGCCCAACACCAAAACGGCTTCGGGCAAAATGGGCTCGGTCAGCGAGATGCCGGCCAGGGTGAGCGCGACCGATGCAGGAGGATGTGCATGCACGACCGCCCGAATTTCCGCCCGACGGCGATACACCTCTAAATGCATGGGCAGTTCGGAAGTGGGCTTGAGCCCGCGAATCCCTTCCAAAATGCGGCCTTCAAGGTCCACTACCAGCAATTCTTCCGGTTGCAGACGGCCTTTGGGGATGGCCGAAGGTACAACGAGCACGCGGTTTTCGTCCAGGCGCACAGAGAGATTGCCCGACGGCCCCGGAAGCAGGCCTTGCGCGTCCAGCCGGCGGGCCGCCTGGACCAGGGCTCGGCGCAACATGAGAGAATCTGTCATGATGATGCTCTCCTACCAGTGGGTTCTTTGGCGTGTACGAAGATGTCAATTTTGCGACGGTTGACCAACATGCCCGGCGCTTCGACCCGCAAATTAGGAAAGAGAACAGCCTGCAAGGCCCCGTCGTAAAAGGCCAGGAAGTCGCTGGTGCCTTTGACCAGGATGGCCGCGGGGTCAAAATGCCCCGCCCAGTTGAATATCCCCTCGAATTCAAACACCTGTGAGACCGCAACCACGTCGTATTGCAGGGTGCGGCTAAACCCGCCCCGAATGAGGGCCAAAGGCCCAAGGTCTTCTTTGGTGGCCACGCACACCGCGTGGATCCCTCGTTTTGTGAGTTCGACGAACTCATAGCGTGCGGCGAGTTTGGTCGGCATGTGAAGGCGGGCTAAAGTGGCTTCGTGGACGCGCATGTAGGAAGTCGTTTCGTCGTTGAGAAGCCCAATCAGCCCTGTGTTGCCCACCTGCACCTTGCCCACCACACGATAACTTGCCGTATAGACGTCAACAGCAACCAAACGGTTGGTCAAAGCCATGATGCACTCCTAAGTTTTCACTCTTTGGACGAGGGGCGCGAGGGGGAAGTGGGCGGCGTAGGTCGCCGCGGCCGGTGCTGCATCGGCGGAGAGAGCAGGGTATAAAGCCAACTCAAGGCGCGTTCGTCATATTCCACATAGCCGCAAATGTCGCATACCCAAGCCGGAAATTTGGGTACGGCAATCCATTCATCCCCCATGCGAGTGAAGTATGTCAATTCTCGCGGGCGTAAGACGCCGGCGTGGCATTGCGGGCAAGGATAAGTAGGCTCGGAATTCATAGACTGCAAGCCTCAACAAGATGGGTTGGCTCTGGGAGCCGGGTAAAGTATATCACGAATGCTGCGGCAAAACCGCGCCCGCTTTTGGGGGCGAGATGGGAAGAAGGGCCTGGTTCGCTGGCGCGTTTGCGTGCTGCCGTTTTATGGGCGCGGCAAGCTGGCTGTCTCTTGCCGCGTTGTGTGTTTTCCTGTGAGCATGGCGTTTTCGGTAGTGAAAACCATCAATTGGCGCGGTTTTTGGGAAGGGGTATAATTTGGAGACGGTTTATGAGAAGGCATTAATCTCAACCGAGGAGTCAGTCATGCTCACAAGCATTGCGAATCATTGGCGAGAGCGTGGGGTATTGCCGCCGGCGTATGCAGATTTGATGCAAGCCTTGGGGGCGACCATCATTGGTTTGCTCAGCGCGGCGGGCGTGTTGTTTTTCAAGCAAACCATCCGTTGGATCCACGCTTTGTTTTGGGGCATCGGCGGCACGTGGTTGGCAGCCCATTGGGGGCGTTGGTCTTTAGCCCTCATTCCTGCCGTTGGTGGTCTGCTGGTGGGGCTGATTCGCACTTGGTGGTTGAGCGAAGAAAAGCGGCACGGTGTGGCTTCTGTGATGGAAGCCGTTGCCTTGGCAGGAGGGCGTTTGCGCTACAAGCAGACCCCTCTCAAGGTGTTCGTTTCTGCGCTCTCGCTGGGCGTGGGCGCGTCGGTGGGCCCCGAAGACCCCAGCGTTCAAATCGGCGCCAGCATCGGCTCGATGTTTGGGCAGAAACTCCACATGTCTGACCGGCGGACGCGGGTTTTTGTGGGGGCTGGGGTCGCGGCGGGCATTGCCACGGCTTTCAACGCGCCCATTGCCGGGGTGTTTTTCGCGGTTGAGATTATTTCTGGGGAATTTTTCACCGCGTCCTTTGGCATGATTGTGCTCAGCGCTGTGATGGCCGCGGTGCTCACGCGCGCTTTGGTTGGCCCCATGCCGGCCTTCCCTGTGCCGATGTATGCTTATCACGGCCCATCCGAACTCCCCCTCTATTTGGGCTTGGGCTTGGTGGCAGCGCCGGTGTCGCTGCTCTACATCAAGGCCATCTATGGCGCCCATGATTTCTTCCACGAGAGAGCCCGCTTGCCTAAATGGTTGGCCCCCACGCTCATCGGTCTCTTGGTGGGGATTGTTGGCCTCTTCTTCCCTCAAATTTTGGGCGATAGTTACGAAGCCGTGGGCGAAATTTTGGCCGGGCATGATCTTCAATTGGTGTTGCTTTTGGCTTTGGTGTTCATCAAAATCGCGGCGACCGCCCTCAGTTTGGGGGCGGGCTTCATCGGCGGCGTCTTCGCGCCTTCGTTGTTCTTGGGGGCAGCGCTGGGCGGCGCTTATGGCGTGGGGATGACCTACCTCTTCCCCAACATGCCTTTGGAGCCCTCGGCTTTTGCGCTGGTGGGCATGGCCGCGGTTTTGGCTGGGGCCGTGCGCGCACCGGTGACGGCCATCATGCTCTTGTTTGAAATGACCGACGATTACCACATCGTGGTGCCATTGATGTTTGCCGTGACGGTGAGCATGTTGGTCAGCCAATATTTCTTGCCTGAGTCGGTCTATACCCTGGGGCTGGCGCGCGATGGGCTGCGCCTGGAGCGGGGCCGCGATGTGGATGTTTTGGAATCCATCAAAGTGCGCGAAATCATGGAGCAACTGCCTGCCACCATCCGCTACGATATGCCCCTGGTGACGGTGGCGGCCATGTTTGACCAATTCCACACCCACGGCTTGCCGGTGGTGGATGAGGAAAATCGGCTGATAGGCATTATTACCTTGCAAGATGTGCAGCGGGCGCTGGAAGAGGACCCCGAAAACGTGCATCGCACGGCGGGCGAGGTGTGTCAGCGGCACTTGGTGGTGGCCTATCCTGACGAGAGCGTCAAAGAAGCCCTGCATCGGATGAGCGTGCACGATATTGGGCGGCTGCCGGTGGTTGATCCGGCCTCGCCGGATCGTCTCTTGGGCTGGGTCAACCGGGCGTCCATCATCCGAGCGTATGAATTGGCTTTGGCGCGGCGCACGGCTCTGCGACGCCGTGGGGAGCAAGTGCGCTTGGAAGCCCTCACCGAGGCGCCGGTGCTGGAGATGACCGTGGTGCGAGGCGCGCCGACGGATGGCAAAACGGTCGCGGAAGTCCCCTGGCCTGAAGGGGCTGTCTTGGTGCGGGTGCAGCGCGGCCACGACCTGCTCATCCCCCACGGCGATACCCGCCTGCGCGCCGGCGATCGGCTCACCATTGTGACCGAGGCCGATGCCGTGCCCCGTTTGCGAGAACTTATTGAGCATCCGGCTTCACCAAACTCAGGCGCCGCATCGTCGGCGGTTTGACCTGGTTTGAGGCTTCCCCCTTCAGCCATCGCGGGGTGCGATGGCTGAGTGCTTTAAAGTGAAGCGCGCGGTACGGCTTTGATGGCCGCTTCCCACACGGTGAGCAACGCGTCTGGATTGTGGCGAAAAGCATCCAAGGGAATCTCGGCCCGGGTGAGGGCTTCCAGCGTGCCGGCCAACATCTGGTTGGTCGGGGTCGGCACCCGAAGGCGACGGCCGAAACGAGCCACCGCACCGTGGAGTGCATCTACTTCGGTGCGCCCGCGTCCGCCATACAGGTCTATGTGAAACGAGGGCATTTTACCGCCTCGCCCGCCCCCCACTGCCTTGCGCAAGATCGGGCGGGCGACCCAGAGGGGCAGGTGCTTGGCTCCCCAAGCCAAGGCCCGCACGCGCACCCCAGGCAAATCTACCACCGGCAGGTGCAGCGCGTCCATCACTGCCAGCGCTTCGCGCAACTGTACGATTTCTAAGTGAGCCAAGCCGGGATGGGTGAAAATTTCAGCGGGAGACATATCCAAAATGGCCGATGTGGCGTTGCCCAAAAGATTGGTCAGCAATTTGGACCATTTCATGGCCGCGGCATTTTGATAGAGCCGCGGCACCAGCTCAGCATCCTGGAACGCGACAAAGAGCGCCGTTGCCAGAGGATGCCCTTTGGCAATCCCGATGCCCCTTTGTCGTTCCACGGTGGCGTCGCCTACAGCCCGCCGTGAAACCGCGGTGGTCACCGAGCCCGCCAAGACGCGGTCCGCTCCCAACACGCGGGTCAACTTCCCTTCGGCCTCCACGCCGTTTTGCAAACACAGCACCGGTGGGAATTCCCGCTGAAAGGGGGTGATGCTTTCCAGGAAGGTATCGGTGTGGTACGTCTTCAACGCCAATATGGCCACATCGTAGGGGCCGTGTTGCAGTGCTTCCTCGGGTGATTGCGTCACCACGGGGTGAGGCAATCGCAGTTCGGTGCCGTCCTCTTTGACCAGGCGCATGCCGTGGGCACGGATGTATGTGACGCTGGGTGCTGACCGCAACAGGAAAACGACTTCCTGCCCTTGATGGGCCAAACTCACCCCAACACACGTGCCAATGGCACCCGCCCCCACGATGAGCACGCGCATGAATGCCCTCCTATACGCAAGGGAAAGTGGCTTCAGGCGAACGGTGACACAACCCCAACACCAGCCAGCGATGGGTGTCAGGTCGGTATTCCAGAGCGATGTAGGCCGTGTTGGGGAGCCGAAAACTCGGGGCGTGGGGATACGGTTGCGGCGCGATGCCTAACATGGCATGGATGACCAAATTCAAGATTCCGCCGTGGGAGACCACCAAATATTGCCCGGGCGGGTTTTCCAACAGGCGCTGCACGGCCTCTGCAGCCCGCCGATGGACTTCCCACAGGCTTTCGCCGGTGCTCCCGACCGGATGGAAGAGCGAGGGGTTGGCGTCGGATGTTGGTGAGCCAAATGGCAGCCCTGTCAACTGCCCTTTGTCGCGCTCTTTCCAAATTGGGTCAAAAACGATTTCTTCGATGCCCAAAACTTCTGCGATGATTTGGGCGGTTTCGGCTGCCCGGGCCAATGGGCTGGCAAAGATTTTCTGAAACTGCACGCCTTGGCTGGCCCACGCTTTGGCCAGGGTGTAGGCTTGGGCACGCCCGCGAGGCGTGAGCGGGAAGTCGGCTTGTCCTTGATGAACACCTTGAACATTGCCTTCGGATTCTCCGTGGCGCAGCAAAACGAAGCGATAGCGGGACATACCTCGATAATATCACAAAATGCTTGTCCCCATGAGGGGGAAGAACCGTCGGTTGGGGGCGCGGGCGAGCGGATGGCGAATGAGTGAGGCATTGCGGACAAAAAAACGCCCTTGCAACGCTGTTTTGCAAGGGCGCTGTTGAGAGCGTTTGGCTTTAAGGCGCAGCCCACTGACCAAACCACCAACCCAAATATTGGCTGGCCGGCTTGCCGTGGACGGATGCCGAAGGGTCTTGTAATTGGGCGGGGGGGTAAAAGTCTGCGCTGACCACCCCGCCAATCCACGGCCGGGCGTTGACGGCTTCCAGCAAGGCTTCGTAGGCCAGGGCTTGCCTTTGCGTGTCAGGATGTAGGTGTTGGGCTAAGGGTGTGGCCGGATACAAATCGTCTTGTGGCAGGCATTGCTGCCGCGTGCCAGTCAACACACAGGCCCCTTGGGCTTCCTTTGCCGAGGGGTAGGCCACTGCCAACACAATGGGTTTTTCCAGGCTTTGCGCCAGCGGCTTGACTTTTTCGTCTAAAATTTTGGCGGTTTCCTGCAGCAAGGCTTGGGCGTCGTCGGGCGCGGCTTCCAGGCGAGGCGTCCAGAGCAGGTAGATGCCGTCCACCGCATCCAGGAATGCCGGCGGGTGGTCGAGGGCTTCCAGCGGGAGCGCCCAATAGATTGGGCCTTGGTAATATGAGCGTGCTTCGGCCAGGATGTCGCGCCAGCGCTGCTCAGCATCAGCGGGTGCGCCCGAAGGCTCACCGTTGGGCAAGGGGTTGCCCAAGATGGCGGGCTGCACCCATTGGCCGCCCAATACCAGCGCGTCAGCGTGGGTTTGCTGGGCCACCAGCGCGAAATGGCGCGCAAACGCGTGATAGCGGTCGAACCATGAGACCCACCACGGGAAGTCGTGGGCCCCGGTTTGCCACCAGGTATCTTGCCCTTTTTCAAAGCGCACAGCAGGGAAGAGGGCGGTGTGCAGACCGCGTTCGCGGGCTTGGGTCGCGTTTTGGGCGATGTCGGCCACCATGGGGTCGCTGCCCGGGCGGGGTTCCCACACGGGGGGCGAAGCCCAGGTGGCTGTCCATGTGGGCGTCAACACAATCCAATTGGCTTGGAGCCTGCTGATTTCTGCTGTTGCTCGCCCCATGTAGGGTTGCCACGCGGGCGTGTAAGCAGGCATCAGCGCAACACCACGCCAAAATGTCGCGTCGCGGGGCGTGGGCGCTTTTTGGGGTTTGGGCGGGTTGGTGGTTGGCGTCCCTTGCCACCAATGCCAGCGCACTTGGTCGAAGATTTGTTGAGGGGTGTATGTGAAGTTGAACAGCCGCCCGGTTGGGTTGGCTCCGGGATACGTCGCCTCATCGGCCACCCCGCATTGTTCGTCTCGGCAGAACCGATAGTGCAGTTCGGCGGCGACATTTGTGGGGCTGCTCAGCAGATAGCCCCATTTGTTGTCGCCCAGATACCACATCGGCAGCGGCGGGGTCCAAACTGCGGGGTTGAGTTGGATGTCTACGCTGTCGCCGGGAGGGGTGTTGGCGGGCACGGTGGTTTCGAACCACACTGCGTGCATGCCGCCGCTGGCCCACGTTTGCACAACGTCGGTGACCACCGCCCCCTGCTGGGGGATGAGCAATTGGCGGGTGACGAAATTGCCTTGGGCGTCGTGCTCTGCATTCCAGAAGCCATCGCCCAAAGTGTATTTGTAGCGCAGGTCAGTGCCTGCGGGAAGTTTGAGGGTCAGGGTGTAGCGGCCATCGCCCATGGGCTGGAGGACGGGCATGCGGTTGGCCAGGGTGCTCAGGCCGCCCCCCAAATCTGCAAAGGTGTTGCCCAGGCTCGAAAGGTTGCCGGCCAGGCGGATGGGTGCTCCTGCCATCGTGTCGCGCGGGGGCACGACGATGAATTGCACCGGCACCAAGGGGGCGGTGGGCATGGTGATTTTGGCTTCGGTTGCCGCGTTGGCTGCGACGATGGCCAGTTGTTGGAAGGGCTTGTGCCGGCCGTCAATGGCGTAGGCTACCAGGTTGTGAGTGCCCGTGGGGAGGTTTTCCAACAAGAAGGAGCCGTCGGCCAGGGTGAAGGCTTGCTCGCCGCCCGCGCTGACCAGGATGTCGGCCAAGGGCGCTCCTTTTTCGTCTGTGACCACGCCGTGGATGCGGCCGGTTTCCCCTTGGTAGGCGGTGTTGTTCCAGCGGGCAATTTGGTCGGTGATGCTCATTTGCCCATCCACCCGCAAGAGCCGATAGCGCACCAGCGCCCCCGATACTTGGGCTTCGAGCGCGATGCTCCCGTCGTTGAGATGTTGCTCGTAGCGATATTTGAGCACCGAGCCCGCAGGGGCATATACTTTGGCTTCGTAGGCGCCGTCTTCGCCGCGGGTCATGTCATAGCGCCGCGGCGCGATGTTTAGGCCGGTGACTTCGTCGAGCACCGCAAGCACCAAAGGCCCGGTGGTGCCTGGCGGTGGTTGGACGCGAAACGTGATTTCGGCTTGAGGGTAGGGTGTTGGTGTGGGCGGCAACGCGTAGGGCAACGTGGGCGTAGGCGCTGCACCACCGGGAAGTTGTAGCAGTTGAAGGGTGCACGCCAACGACGTGGCAACGATGAGAAGGAGAACCAGATAGCGCCCCCAGCGCCAAATTTTTGTGTTCATCGCTTTGCCTCTTCGTGGAGCCACCAAAGCAGCAGGTCGGGATTTTTCAAGCGGTGGACGGGAATACGGATGGGCTTACGCCGTTGTTGCAATTCTATCATGAGCGTGCCCTGCCGGATGCTGAGCCCCTGGACGTCGCGCCAAGGGTACAGCCGTTTGCCTTTGCTGAGGCCTTGGGTGGTGATGGTCAGGGCCCCAAAATCCAGGGCTTTTCCTTGGGCCCATTGTTGGCGTAGGCTCGGCAGGTGGGCGGCATAAAGATGCCGTTGCAATTCTCGCGCCAAGCGGAGCAAATGTGGGAAGCGGTCGTCGAGGCGCAGGCGCTGGCCGTCGCGCAAGTTGAGCACCACATGGCCGTGGGGGGCCAGGCGCTGGCTGAGCCCTCGGGCGGCAAAGATTTGGATGCTCTCGATCTCATCCCAAGTTAGGGCCAAAGGCGCGCGCGGGGGAAGGACGACGTTCAAACCGCTGGGCGCGATGATCAATCGGCTCCGACGCCGCCAGCGCAAGCGCAGGCAGATGACCAGCGCTATGAGCCCTGTGATGACCGCGGCGAGCCACCACGGCCGGGGTCGGTAGGTCGCGGCGACAGGGCCGTAGTGGGTGTAGAAGAAGTAGGTCTGCTCTACACCGTAGCCGAAGGTCAGCAGCGGGAGCAAGCAAAGCAACACCACGCCCCACCGGCGAAGGCCACGGGGGGCTTGCCCAAAGACGACCCGGGCAGTATCTTGCGGATGTGGTTTGGTGATGGGCATGGGGCGTTCCCCTGGGGCGGGGTCATCGCGGGCGTGCGATAGACTTGGCGAGGCAACAGGAAGCCTCGCTGCAACAAGTGTGCCCGCGGCGGGGAGGAAGGCAGGACGTGGGCTTTGAGAGGCGTTTTCCCCGCTGGCAGCCCCGAGATGGATGCAGGATGGGGAAGGCGGCCAATAGGCCGCCTCGGCAGAAAGGCGCCTGGTGGTGGTCTGCTTCCAGGGCAAAGCCGCCCTTAGGGCTGGCTGAGGTCTGCGTGTGGCGAGGCCGCGGCAATGGCGTTGGCCGCGGCTTGCAGGGCTTGCCGAATTTCGTTTTGATGTTGAGCCAAACTGCCCAAAACGCCGTTTACGAAGCGCGGGGAACTGTCGGAGCCGTAAATTTTGGCCAATTCTACGGCTTCGTTGATTGCCACTTTGGTGGGGGTGTCGTCGGCAATGGCCATTTCCCAAAGGGCAATGCGGAGGATGTTGCGGTCAATGGGCGCAATTTGTTCCACGGGCCATTCGGGGGCGTATTGGGCGATGTATTTGTCCAGGTAAGGGCGCAGGGGAAGGACACCGAAGATGATGGCGCGGGCAAAGGCTTCCAGGCGAGGGTTGCCTAAGGGCTCTTGTTCGAGCCGATAGCGGAAGGCTGTCCCCGGTGGGTGCCCCGTGAGGTCAACTTCGTAAAGCACTTGCAGGGCAAGGCTGCGGGCGCGAGTGCGGGCTTTCATGGGCGGGGGGTTATCCTTGAGGATAGTGGATGTCTTCAATGTGGATGTCAATGTGGCCGACGGTCATGCCGACCATTTCCGAAATGGCGCGGGCCACGGCTTTTTGGATTTCGCGGCTCACCCGGCGCAGGTTGACGCCGCTTTCCAACACCACGTAGAGGTCGGCATCCACAACGCCATCTTCGATTTGGATTCTGACGCCATCGTTGGCGCCTCGGCGGAACAGGCGGTTGACGCCACCGGGAACGGGCGCCAAGTCGTACACGCCTGGCACTTTGAGGGCTTCCAGGCGGGCGATGGCCACCAGCACGTCGGGAGAGACCGTTGTGGTTCCGGGGGTGGTATCTTCGGTCATAGGTGTGGCTCCTTGAGGGGGTTAGGTCATGCCGCCGTTGACGCCGATGACTTGGCCGGTGATGTAAGCGGCTTGTTCTGAGGCCAGGAAGGCCACGGCGTAGGCGACCTCTTCGGGCTCGCCTTTGCGCCCCAGCGGGATCATTTGCAAGATTTGTTCGCGCACGTCGTCGGAAACACCTTCCCAGATGTCGGTTTCGATGTAGCCCACCGCGATGGCGTTGACGGTGATGTTGCGGCTGGCGACTTCGCGGGCCAGGGCTTTGGTGAAGCCGATTTGCCCGGCTTTGGAGGCCGAGTAGTTGGTTTGGCCAGGGTTGCCGATTTGGCCAGCAACCGAGCTGATGTTGATGATGCGCCCCCAGCGCTTGCGCATCATGGGGCGGATGGCGGCTTTGCTGCAGTTGAAGGTGCCTTTGAGGTTGGTGTTGATGACGGCGTCCCAGTCTTCTTCTTTCATCAGCATGATGAGGTTGTCGCGGGTGATGCCCGCGTTGTTGACCAGGATGTGGATGCCGCCGAAGGTTTGGGTGGCGAAGTCTATCAGGGCTTTGGCTTGGGCAAAATCGGCGACGTCGGCCTGGAAGGCTTCGGCTTGGCCGCCGGCTGCGCGGATGGCGGCTACGACTTCTTGGGCTTTGTCCGCGGCGCGGTTGTAGTTGACCACGACCGCAGCGCCCCGCTTGGCGAGTTCCAGGGCAATGGCGCGACCGATGCCGCGCGAGGCGCCGGTGACGACGGCGACTTTGCCTTCTAACGAGAGGGTGGCTTCCATCATGGTTTCGCTCCTGTGAGGTGTTTCAATTATACCTTAGTCGGAAAGCCCGGCTTCGGTCAGGCGGGCGATGTCTTCGGGGGTGCCGCAGGTCAGGCGGGTGGTTTTGCGTTCAATGCGTTTGACCAGGCCGACGAGCACGTCGCCCGGGCCGATTTCGATGAAGGTGGTCACGCCTTGGGCGAGCATGTATCGGACGCTTTCGGTCCAGCGCACGCGGTGGGTCAGTTGGGCGCGGAGGTCGGCGCGGACGTCGTCGGCGGTGTGAAGGGGGCGGGCGTGGATGTTGCCAATCACGGGCACTTGCGGCGCTTGGATGGGCGTTGCATCCAGCGCCCGGTTGAAGGCTTCTTGGGCGCCGGCCATCAGGTAGGAATGCGCGGCAACGCTGACGGCCAACGGCACCACCCGCCGCGCCCCTTGCTTTCGCGCCAGGTCCATTGCGCGGGCCAGCGCGGCTTTGTGGCCCGAGATGACCACTTGGCCGGGGCAGTTGTCGTTGGCGATTTCGACCCGCTCGTCCGCGGTGCTGGCTTCCCGGCAGATGGCTTCCAAGGCGGGAATATCCATGCCCAGGATGGCGGCCATGCCGCCTTGCCCGCCGCCGGCCGCGTGCATGGCTTCGCCGCGCGCCCGGGTCAGAAGCAGCCCTTCGCGAAAGGGCATGCTTCCTGCCGCGATGAGCGCGCTGAGCTCGCCCAGGGAATGCCCCGCCATGAACGCAGGCCGCAAATGAGGAAGGCGGCCTTGCAGCACCCGCAGCGCCGCGATGGCGTGGGTGACCAGCGCTGGTTGGGTGTTGCGGGTGTCGTTGAGTGCCTCGGCGGGGCCTTCCCACATGACGCGGCTCAGAGGAAAGCCCAAAATCTCGTCGGCTTCGGCAAAGGTGGCGCGGGCTTCGGGGTAGGCTTCGGCCAGGGCTTTGCCCATGCCCACGGCTTGGGAGCCTTGGCCAGGGAAGAGGAAGGCGGTTTGGGATGGTTCGAGGGGCATAGGGTCACCTCAGGGGCAATAAGGATGGCCGATGGGGAAACCGGCGAGGAATACACACATGGTAAAACCCCATAGCGCGGTTTTTGTCGCGAAACAAAGCAAAGCGGGACGGCAAACGAAGATGCCGTCCCGCGGAATGCGAGGGGAAGGGTTCCCGTTATTTTTCCACCTCGATGACTTCGCGGCCGTTGTAATAGCCGCAGTTGGGGCAAACGGTATGCGGCAGGTGTTTTTCGCCGCAGTTGGGGCAAGCCACCAGGTGGAGCGCCTTGAGCGCGTGATGCGAGCGCCGCTTATCTCGGCGGGCGCTGGTAACCCGTCGTTTGGGAAGAGGGGGCATGGCAGAACTCCTTTTCGTGCCGAGGTTTGCTCGGCGGGGTGTGCAAGGGTGGGGCGTCACAGTGACGCTAAAAAGCCCGCCAGCGGGCGGGTGGCATGATTATACTCGATGCCCGGTTGGAATGTCAAGTCAAGGCGGTTTGGCGGGGCGGCTTTGGGCTGGCTGACGAGCAGGGCGCGGCTGTGCACAGGCGGTTGGTGGCATTTTTTCAAGGGTGGCGACCGATTGCAATGCAGCAGGCCACAGGGTAACGAAGCGAGGGTTTGCGTGCTATAATCTGAACACACGCTTTTGCATCGAGGACAGTTTTCATCATGCGGATTTTCTTCCTCGCGGCTGAGGCCGCACCTTTCGCCAAGGTGGGTGGCTTGGGCGATGTGGTGGGTTCGCTCCCTTGGGCTTTGGCCCGGCGGAACCCGCAAGACGATGTGCGTCTGGTGTTGCCTCTCCACCCCACCATTGACGCTCGGCGCTGGGGGTTGTCTCCGCTGACCGCGTTTACCGTGGCCCATCGGAACGGCCCCATCACGGCGGAAATCTACGCTACTGAGCATCGGGGTTTGCCGGTTTATTTTGTGACCGGCGTGCCCGTGTTGGCCGTTCCTGGGGTGTATAGCCCCGACCCCCATGCCGACGCGGTCAAATATGCCTTTTTCTCCCTGGCGGCGCTGGCGTTGGCGCGCTATTTGGATTGGCCGCCCGACATCATCCACGCCCACGATTGGCATACGGCTTTGGCCGTCCATGCTTTGGCCCTGCGCCGCTCCCACGACGCCTTTTTTGCCCACACCCGCACGGTGTTGACCGTGCACAATTTGCCCTACATGGGCGCTCCTGCCCCCTTGCTGTTGGATGCCTTTGGCCTGCCGCCGGCTCCGCCCGAGAGCGGCTTGCCCGAATGGGCGCGGACCATGCCCTTGCCTCTGGGCTTGGCCGCGGCCGATGCCATTACCACGGTTTCGCCCACGTATGCTCGCGAAATCCTCACCCCTGCGTTTGGGCATGGGCTGGAGGCGTTCTTGCGCACCCGCCGCGACCGACTTGTCGGCATCCTCAACGGCTTGGATACGGACCTCTGGAACCCTGCCACCGACCCTGCTTTGGACGTCCGCTACACTGCAACCACGTTGGGGCTGCGGGAGCGCAACGCCGAAGCCCTGCGGGCCGAGGTGGGGCTGCCCAAGCCCGAGGGCCGCGTGCCGCTCATTGGCCTGGTGAGCCGCCTGACGCCCCAAAAAGGCGTTGACGTGGTGGCCGACGCCCTGCGGCTTTTGGCCGACTTCCCCTGGCAGGCCGTGCTTTTGGGCACGGGCGAGCCCCATTTGGAAGACGCGCTGCGGCGTCTGGAAGCCGATTTCCCCAATCGTGTGCGGGCAGTGCTGCGTTACGATGACGGCTTGGCGCGGCGCATTTACGCCGGCGCAGACATGTTGATGATGCCTTCCCGTTACGAGCCGTGCGGCTTGGCGCAGATGATTGCCATGCGTTATGGGGCTGTGCCCGTGGCAACGGAAACCGGCGGCCTGGCCGATACGGTGCGCGACGTGGACCTAAGCCGCAAGAGCACGGGCTTCCTGTTGCCCGAGGCTACGCCCAAGGCGTTGGCGTTTGCCTTGCGGCGTGGGTTTGCTGTGTTTGCCAATCGGCGTCGGTGGCAGGCCTTGCAACAACGAGGCATGGCTGAAGATTTCTCCTGGCAGAAGCCTGCCCAGGCCTATGCTCGCCTGTATGCCCACCTTCTCTCGCAGCCGCTGATGCAGTGAGCGTCGCGCCCTGAGCGCGTTTGCGATACAATTGATTCCATCACGTGCCGTCTTTCCCGCCCCTATTTTCCCTTCGGAGGCGTCTATGAAGGTTCGAGTGGTGATCTTGGCCGGCGGCGAGGGCTCTCGCTTGAGTGTTTTGACCTCCAAACGCACCAAGCCCGCAGTGCCCTTCGCAGGAAAGTATCGCATCATTGATTTTGCCTTGTCAAACTGCGTCAACTCGGGGCTCTTTGACGTCATGGTTGTGGCCCAATATCGCCCTCATTCGTTGATTGAACACATTGGCTCAGGCGCACCGTGGGACCTCAACCGCGACTGGACCGGCGGCGTGAGAATTTACACCCCCTATCGCGCCCGCAACCAAGCAGGGTGGTATGTGGGCACAGCCGACGCAGTCCAACAAAACTTCCGCTTTGTCAAAGCCGGCCAGCCCGACCAGGTGTTGGTGTTATCGGGCGACCACATTTACAAGATGAATTACGAGAAAATTCTTTCTTTCCATCGGGCCAATGGGGCAGACCTGACAATGGCCGTCATCCACGTGCCTGAAGAGGAAGCCTCGCGGTTTGGCATCGTGGGCATCGAGAGCGACTTCCGGGTGACTTCGTTTGTCGAAAAGCCCGCCGAGCCCCCTTCCAATTTGGCCAACATGGGCATTTATATCTTCAATTTGGACGTCTTAGACAAAGTGCTGTTAGAAGACCACGCGCGCCCCGACTCCAGCCACGATTTTGGCAAAGACATCTTGCCCCGCATGGTCGAGAGCGGCTATCGGGTTTTTGCCTTCCCCTTCCGAGGCTATTGGCGCGATGTGGGCACGGTGCAATCCTACTGGGAAGCCCACATGGACCTGTTGGAAGTGCCGCCGCCGCTGGATTTATATGACCGCTCGTGGATCATCCACACCCGCACCGAAGAGCGGCCGCCGATGCGCATTGCGGCTGGGGCCGAAGTGCGCGATAGCATGATTTCCGACGGCTGCATTATCGAACGGGGCGCGGTGGTGGAACACAGCGTGCTTTCACCGGGGGTGGTTGTCAGAGAAGGCGCGGTGATTCGCGACTCGGTCATCCTGACCGACTCTCGCATTGGCCCGAAGGCCCGTCTCACGCGAGCCATTTTGGACAAGCGCATTCGGGTGGGCCGAGAGGCCGTGATAGGCGGCGATGCCCCCGGTGGGATGTTGACCTTAGTGGGGAAGGGCAGCATCGTGCCGGAAGGCGCCATTTTGGAGCCTGGCGCGCTGGTGGGCACGGATGTCACTTTGGAAGATTTCCCCGCTGATTTGCGCGTCGCCGCGGGCACGTATGTGGAAACCCGCCGACGGGCTTATCGTCTTCAGGCGTAAACCATGCAAATGCAAAGAGCATCGGGGCTTTTGTTGCATCCGACCAGCCTGCCGGGGCCCTACGGCATCGGCGATTTAGGCCCCGCCGCCCGCCGCTTTGCCGCAGATTTGGCGCGCGCGGGCTGCACGTTTTGGCAGGTGCTCCCCCTGGGGCCGACCGGCTACGGCGATTCGCCCTATCAGACCTTTTCGGCCTTTGCCGGCAACCCTTACCTCATCAGCCCTGAAGATTTGCTGGCCGAGGGCTTGTTGCAGCCCGCCGACCTGCGTGAAACGCCGCCCTTTTCGGCCGAAAGGGTGGATTATGGCGCGCTCATCCCCTGGAAGCGGGCGTGGTTGCGGCGGGCGTTCGCGCGCTTCCGGGAAGGCCGCTTCCCGCACTTGGAAGCCGCCTTGGCGGCCTTCCGCCAAGCCCACGCCCATTGGCTGGACGATTTTGCCCTTTTCATGGCCCTCAAAGAGGCCCACCAAGGCGCGCCTTGGACGGCCTGGCCGCGCCCTTTGCGCACGCGTGAGCCGCAGGCGCTTGCGCAGGCCCGCCGCGATTTGGCCGAGCGCGTGGCGCAGGTGGTTTTTGAGCAGTTTTTGTTCTTCCGCCAGTGGCAAGCCCTGCGGAAGGCGGCTGCCGAGTACGGCGTCCGCTTCATTGGCGATGCCCCGATTTTCGTAGCCCACGATAGCGCCGACGTTTGGGCCCACCCGGAACTGTTTGCCTTGGATGCCGAAGGCAACCCCACCGTGGTGGCCGGCGTGCCGCCCGATTATTTCTCGGCCACGGGGCAGCGTTGGGGCAACCCGCTCTATCGGTGGGAAGTCCACCGCCAGCAGGGCTACGCGTGGTGGCTGGCCCGCTTGCGCACCCTCTTGGCGTTGGTGGATGTCATCCGCTTGGACCACTTCCGGGGTTTTGTCGCTTATTGGGAAGTGCCCGCAGACGCGCCCACCGCGGAGACCGGCCGGTGGGTTCCCGGGCCGGGCGCGGCGTTTTTTGCCGCGGTGCGCGACACCTTGGGCGACCCGCCGCTGATT
>Ga0256914_1000621_pt1 | contig 34632 bp, 26 predicted proteins | sample HulkmetaG_FD_191571 | JGI IMG/M metagenome (GOLD analysis project Ga0256914, IMG submission 191571) | Hydrothermal chimney microbial communities from Main Endeavour vent field at the Juan de Fuca Ridge, Pacific Ocean - Hulk | ecosystem: Environmental > Aquatic > Marine > Hydrothermal vents ... | reverse complement strand
CTGCTGAGGGGGGGGTAGGGCCTGCGCTTTATTCCTTGAGCTGGATGGTCAGCTTGCCGTCCCGCACCTCCATGGAGTCGACCCCTTCTGAGAATACCTGCCAGAAACCGCCTGCTTCACCGAACTCCTGCACCAGGTCGATATTCTTCAGACCACCGAGCCAGGCATTGGGGATGGGGACGCCCATGAGCTTGACACCCTTGAGAATGACCACCGGTTTTTCCTGTCGATAGGCCAGGGTGAGGCCGGCCGCGGCCCGCAGGGTCTTGCCGCCGAAAAACGGAAAGTCGGGATCAACGGGAATCCGCAGCCGGGCGCTGATCAGGTCGTCACTGAGATCAATGGCCATCTTGGTGGCCAGATCCGTATTTTTGGCCAGCATGGCATTGAGTTCCCGCTCGGTGAAGGTGATTTCCCGGTTGGCGCCTTTTTCACTGTAGGCCTCAGGGGCCAGGGGCGCGTTGATATCCTCTGCAGGGGTTTTGGTCCCGTTTTCCCGCCCGGAGGCGACCGCGGCTGATGCCGGAGCCGGAGAGAAGTTGAGCAGCTTAAGTTTTTCCGAAAGCTGCCGTTCTTCCCGGCTGCTGAGAGTGACCGGTTTGAACTGGGACGGAAAAATATAGGTTTTGGCAACCCAGAGGGTGACGCCCATGGTCACGATAATGGTCAGCAACACAATGCCTGCAACCTGCAGGCATCCGAATTTTTTCTCTTCCCGGTCCGTGGCGGCCGGATTGGCGTGCATATTCGTCATGGCGTTTTCTCCCCCTTGTGTGAAAATCATCATAAGTTACAGGCATTACATTACTCATTAATCCGTGACCGGTCAATGGCTGCTCGCCGATGGCCGCCCGCTGCTTCCGGCGGGAAAAATTATCCATGTGGTTTTTATTGAGGATTTAACTGAAAAACGGTATTCTTTTTCTTTGCAAAACATGACAAAAAGACCATCGGCCCAGGTGGTTGCCTGAGTCCGGTCGCGGTCGGAATTATAAGCTAAGAGAGGTGAGGAGGTATGCGCTGGAGAGATGGTCGCAGGAGCAGAAACATAGAAGATCGACGGGGTAAGCGGGTGGCCAGGGGAGTTGCCGGCGGCGGCGTGGGCATGTTGCTCCTGGCCCTGGTGGCCATGTATTTCGGTGTTGATCCCTCCATCGTACTGCAGCGGGGAGTCGGCTCCGGCCCTGTGGCGCCATCCTCCACCCCGTTGCCGCCTGAGGTGGAGGATGAGCTGAGTCAGTTTGTCTCCGTTATCCTCGCCGATACCGAGGACACCTGGAAGATGATTTTCCGGAAAATGGGTAGGGTGTACGAAGAACCGGTTCTGGTGCTTTACAGCGGCACCGTGTCATCGGCATGCGGTATGGCCCAGGCAGCCATGGGTCCCTTTTACTGCCCCGGTGACCACAAGGTCTACATTGATCTCAGCTTTTACCGGGATCTGCAGGAAAAGATGCACGCACCCGGCGATTTTGCCCAGGCCTATGTGATCTCCCACGAGGTGGGGCATCATGTCCAGACCCTGCTGGGCATCAGCGACAAGGTGCAATCCCTGCGCAGTCGCGTGTCCCGCCGGGACGGCAACAGGCTCTCCGTCGCCCTGGAACTGCAGGCGGACTGCTTTGCCGGAGTCTGGGCCCATAATGGCCACAAGATGCGCAATATTCTTGAGGACGGGGATGTCGAAGAGGGGCTGAACGCCGCCAGCATGATCGGCGACGATCGGCTGCAGAAGGAGGCCCGGGGCTATGCGGTGCCGGATTCTTTCACCCACGGTTCCTCGGCCCAGCGGGTACGCTGGTTCAGCCGGGGGCTGCGGAGCGGCGATATTGACCAGTGCAACACCTTTGCAGCCGACTCCCTCTAACCGGTACCGTCCCGCATCTACACCAAATCTCTTCCGGCCGCACAGTGGGGATACGGCGGCCGGAAGAGATGATCGGGTACAACCGTTCTATTCTATGGTGATGTTGAGGGCTTTCAGGGTTTCGTAGGTGAGGCCGCCGCGGGCGAGATTGTTCTTGGTCTGGAATTTGTCAAGCGCCTTGAGGGTTGCCCCGCCGATGGAACCATCCACCGGACCCGGATCAAACCCCTTGTCCAGCAGGGCCATCTGGATTTTTTCTATAACGTCCTGGGTCATATTGGTCTGACAGAGAACCGGCTGCCAGGACATCCTCTCGTCGCTTTCCTTGACCAGCTTGGTGATGGTCTGGCGCTCCTCCGGAATGGTAACCCGTTCTTCCCGGGCGGGGGTGACCAGCTTCTTGACCTTGATGGTCTCGTATTCCGCCGGAACAACGATTTTTTTGACCTCGGCAGGTTTGTCGACCACCGTCTTCTTGATGATCTTGAACTTTGCCGGAACCTCGATTTTTTTCACGGTTGCAGGTGTTTTGAGCACCTGTTTTTCCAGGGTCTTGTAGGTGGCGGGTTCATTGACCAGGCACATGATCTCGCCGGCGATGCCGTTGACCTTGTCCAGCAGGCCGTTGCCCTTCTTCCAGACAGTACGGGCCGGTTTGGCGATGATCTTTTCCTCCACGGTGTCATAGACCGGGTCCACCGCTTCCAGCTTGACCGAAGCCGGCTCGATCTCGACTTTTTCCTCCACCGTCTTATAGGTGGCGGGGATGATTTCCAGTTTTTCCTCCTCTTCCTTGACCACTACCTTTTCTTCAACCCACTCCCATTCGGCGGGAATGATCTTGATCTTTTCAGCCGCCTCCCGTTTCACCACCTCCTCGGTGACGGTTTTGAACTTGGCTGGGACCATAACCTTGGCATAGCATTTACCGGGTTCGGCATTGGGCGGGAAAAGGCTGACATCTCCCTGTTCCGCTGCGTGGGCTGTGAGCGGAGCCAGGGCAAGCAGAGTGACGAGAGAGATGCGACGGGTTTTTCTGCCGAGCAGTTCCATTGAAACCTCCTCCTGTTTCGTACGGATGATTAAGGTTATCTAAAATTTAAATTTTCAATTTAGTTGTAATCTGATACAAAGTTTTCATGTTATATACAATAAAATTTCCCTGAGGTCATCAGGTTGATGAGTATATTTTCCATTCAGAAAATATCCGGCCCCCAGGTGGACGGCAAGGGCGGCGGAAGACGATGATCAGGGTCCTGCAATCGGTTTTTGCGGCACTGAGCCTGCTTTTTTTTCTGCTGCTTCTGCTGCTGGTGTGTATCAATCCGCTGCTGCGGATCCAGCCGGTGCGGACCGCGGTTTTTTCTCTGCTCTCCGGGGTCGGTGGTTATAGGATTTCCGCCGGGGCGGTGCGGGTTGATTACCGCAACGGCCTGCATTTCACCCTCGACGACTTTTCCGTAACCTCGGCGGAGGCCGGCCTGAGCCTGAAGGGGCCCAGGGCTTATGTCGCCGTTGAACGGCTGCCCATCGGCAGCCGCCGGGGAGCCGTGACCCGCCTGCGCCTTTTCCGTCCCCGGCTCAATCTCTCCCGCGACTTTTTTTCAGGGGATCGTCCCGAGGTTTCCCTCACCAGGCCGGCGTTTCTGGTGAACTATTGCGAGATTGAGGTGGCTGAGGGTGAGGTTGTTTTTCCCGGTTCCGGACTCCGCCTGCGCCGCCTGAACATTCATACCGGCGGCGAGGGCGCGGCTCGCGGCATCGAATACAGCGGCCTGGCGATGTATCGGCAATCGGAAGCGGTCCTGCGGGGGCGGCTCCGCCGGGTCGGCGGCAGGGACGACCCGGGCCTGCGGTTGCATCTCAAAACTGACGGCCTGCCCCTGACCTGGATACCGCCTCTTTCAGGGTTTGTCTGCACCTCCGGAAACGCGACCCTGACCCTGATGGTGGAACAGCGGCGGGACACACCCCTGAATGTCCGGCTTACCGGTGAGTTGCATGATGCCGGGATGACTGTCGGCCATGGTAGCATCGGAGAGAAGCCCTATCGATTCGACCGACTGGCCGTTGCCCTGGCAGGGGAGTACCGGGGGCGGCGTTTTGCCCTCACCAGCGGCAGCCTGGTCGGGTCGGATTTCAGCCTGGCCCTGGCCGGTGAGCTTGATTTCACCGGAAACGGCGATCCGCGCCTGGGCCTGACCATGAGCAGCAATCGCCTCTCCATGGCAGTGTTCAAACGTCTCTTTCCGGATCCGCTGGTGGCCGACTGGCTGCCGCAAGAGCTCTTCCCCAGATTTTCCACAGGCTGGGCCGAGCTCCGCAGGTTGTCGCTGCAGGGGAGATTATCCGAGATCGCCCATATGGACCTGGGGCAAAATCGGAATGTACTCGGCCTTGATATCCTGCTGGGCAAGACGCGTATTACCCTGGAGGATGACATCGCTTTCAGTGATTGCTCCGGCCGGGTGCTGGTCAACGGCGGTAAACTGGAGGTCGGGGAGGTGCATGGCGTTTTCCGGCAGTCGCGGCTGGAGGGGGGATCCCTGACCATTCCTGATCTTTACGAAGATGATATTTTGTCCATCTACATGATTCCGGGGCGTTTTTCCCTGGATGATCTCCTGACGCTGGCCCGCGTCCGCATGGTGCCTGCAGATCTCAGGCAGCGGCTGAGTTCCCTGCGCGGCTCCCAGGGCCTGGTCAGCGGCAGCGTGGAACTGGAATACCGACCATCCCGCCGGTGGCCGCGGCTTCGGGCCATCACCCTGTCCATGCGTGGCCGGGTAAACCAAGAGCAGGGCGGATATCGTGATCTCCGCATCGGGGAGCTGAAGGTCACGGCAGGACAGCGGGGACGAATCCGGCTGCAGGGGAGCGGAACATATGGGGATTTTCCCCTCTCCTTTTCCGGATATCTCTTCGACAACTTCAACGGCAGCATTACCCTGCATACGGAGCTGCCGCCGGCGGAAATTCTGGCCATGGTCGTTCCGGAGAAGAGACGGATGTTGCTGGAGACCGGGGCGCTGCTGCCGGTTCGGCTCACCGTCAACCATCAGAGCGGGGCCTGGAAACTGACCGGAACCGTTGCATTGGGCGGTCCGCTTTCGGGTCCGGGTTTCCGTTTCCGGCCCCGGGGAAAAGAGCTCCGCCTTGACTACGGCATCACCATTGCCGGCAACGGTCCGGTGAAAATCGACCACCTGCGTCTTCTCAACGATAATTCGGTGATCAGTGGTGAGGGCAGTTGGGAACCGTCGAGCTCCCGTCTCTCCCTTTGGCTGAAAAGTCCCGGTTTTTCCATCCAGTCCCTGGAACTCATCACCCCGGAGGCGACAACCCCCCTGAGCGGACGGCTGGCGGGCGATCTCCACCTTGAGCTGGGCGGACCGGAAGGTGATGGTCTCCGTCTCTTCGGCAGCCTGCTGGCCACCGGTTTCCGGGTGATTCTTCCCGGCAGCGGCGCGGCAATGAACAGGGCAGGCGCCACCCTGGTTTTCCGTGAGCGGCGGCTGCAGATTGACAACGGTCTTTTTTTCCTGGAAGGCAGCGGGGAGGATCCGGTGAGCTTCAGGGGCAGGCTGCAGGGGTGGAGCCCGCTGCAGGGCGAGATCCTCATGCGCGGCGGCAGCCTTGATCTCTCGGAGATGGTGGAGCGGCTCACCCGCGCAACAGGGCATGAAAGGGAGAAAGCCTTACCCGGAAACAGGGAGCGGGAGGCACGGATCTCCATCAGGGCCAGGGTCGACAGCTGCAAGGTCAACGGTTTCCAGGCCGCTCCGTTGCGGTTGACGGGACATGTGAGCGGCGGCAGCTTTTTCCTTGATCGGTTGCTTGCCGATGTCCGGGAGGGGATGATCGGCGTTGCCGTGGCCGATTCTCCCAGGGGTGAAGATCGGGAGATCTCCCTTTTTTTTCAGCTTGCCCATATGGAGCTGGCCCAGCTTGATCTCCTCTTTCCCGGAATCGGCAGCAAGGCAGCGGGTGCGCTTTCCATGGAGGGGCTGTTGACAACCCGGGGAAGAAGCCGGAAAGAGTTCATCGCCCATCTCAAGGGACCTCTGACCATTGAGATCAGGGATGGGGAGGTCTTTGAGGATCATGTGATGCTCTCGATTATGGAGATGCTTTCCATCGAGAAGCTGGTCCGGCAGCGGCCGCAGCAGGTCCGCAAGGACAGTTTTTATTTTTCCACCCTCAAGGCGGCGGCAACCATCGAGAACGGCATCATGGCGGTGGACAATCTGCTGCTGGACAGTTTCGCCTTCAACGGAGCGGCAAAGGGAAAGATCGACCTGCGGACGCTGACCATGGACGGTACCCTGGCGGTGTCGCCCTTTGGCACCGCCGATTATCTGGTATCAGGCATTCCCCTGGTGGGATATATCCTCACCGGGCCTGAAAAGAGTCTCGTCAGTTATTACTTCCATGTCCACGGGCCGCTGCTGAACCCGGAGGTGGAATACACCCCCCTGAAAAATATTCCCGACAGCCTGCTGGGTTACGTCAAACGGATTTTGCTGACCCCGGCCCAGATCTTCCAGGACTTCTCCACCATGCACCGGGAATTTGACGAGCGCCATGCCGGGTTCATCGAAAAGATCGACCGGGAACTGGCCCATGCCCTGGCGGAGTTGCCCCGGTAGACTCAGCCGTCGATGTCACCGCTCCTTCCCTATTTGAGTTTGAACCACTTCTTTTTCTGCTCGTAAATCTCCACCCGGTTGCGCCCCTTGTTTTTGGCCTCGTAAAGTGCCTGGTCCGCCTGTTCGATGAAGCCGTTCTTGTCAAAACCGGCTCCCTGGGGTTGAGCGCTGGTCACCCCGAAGCTGGAGGTGACCCGGTAGGTCTCCTTGCCGTCGTTGAAGTGGTGGTTGGCAATGGCCTTGCGCAGCTTTTCGGCGGCAATGGCGGTGTTTTTCGCATCGGTTTCCGGCAGCACAAAGATGAATTCCTCGCCGCCGTACCGGGCAAGCAGGTCATATTCACGGATGATGGCGCCGGTGACCCGGCAGAATTCCCGCAGGATAAAGTCGCCGGTCTGGTGGCCGTAGGTGTCGTTGAACTTTTTGAACTTGTCGATATCGGTGAGGATTATGCCGATGGGTTTGCCGTTGCGGATGCAGCGGTTGATCTCCTTGTCGAGAAAATTCTGGAAGTAGCGGTGATTGTACACCTCGGTGAGACCATCGATATTCGCCAGATTTTCCAGTAGTTTATTCTTCTGCTCCAGCTCACGCTTCGCCTTTTCCAGTTCCAGTTTCGCCTTGATCAGCTGCCGGTTCATCTCCTCGTAGGAGAGATTGAGCAGGCTGAGTTTGAGGTTGGCCTCCTGGAGGATCTCTTCCACCGATCTGGTGGGTGGCATGGCCAGTCCGAAGTACTCGGAGGACTCGTTGACCCGAGAATGTACATCCTTGAGGATTTTATTGATTTTGAGGACATTGAGACCCAGCAGCCGCTTTGCCTCGCTGCGGAACTGCTTGTGGAATTTTTCCGGGGTGTCGGAATAAAGAATCTTCAGCAGCAGATCGGCAAGGTAGGTACAGTGGATCGCCCGGGATATCTCGGCGTTGTCGCCGCTGTAGTTGTCGGGCTGATTGTGATAGAGGATGGGCAGTACCAGTTCCTCGGGAAATCCCCATTTTGTCGCCACTTCATAACCGATATAGGCGTGGTCCGCGCCTATGATGCTCTCTTCCAGTTCCTTGCGGCTGCCTTCGTTTTTTTCCAGTTTGGTGAGAACCTCGTCATACTGCCGGGGAAAGGTGCAGGCGAAGAGCAGCTGGCCCAGGTTGCGTAAAAGGCCGGAGACGAAAATTTCATCGGTATCGTCATCCTGTATCGTGCCCATGATGGTTTTTGCGGCAACCCCACCGGCCAGGGAGCGTTCCCAGAAGGCGGTGAAGTCGAACTTCGATCCGGCGCTGTCTCCTTCCATCTGCAGAAAAGAAAAGGAAAGAACCAGGCTTCTGACCGCATTGAGCCCAAGAATGGAGACCGCCTGATTGATGGAGGAAATCTGCTGGGGAAAACTGTAAAAGGAGGAATTCGAGAGCTTGAGGATCTTGGAGGAGAGGGACATATCCTGGGAGATCAGCTTGGCGATATCCATGAGAGTGGTATCTTCCCGGGATGTGAGGGTGATCAGCTGCGAGGCGACCGTGGGCAGGGTGGGTAGATCCTTGGAAGTCAGAACGGCGTTGAGCACTTGGTCTTGAGTCATGGCGGTTTCCGGTGGTAATACGTTAATGATTTAATATTTCATCAGCTTTAAGTCATTATATGTTAAGCGGATTGCAACAATCAAGGCCGGGGACGAAGATCTTTCCGGAGCTTCCGGAGCAAGGGAAGGATATGCCCAATGGGATGGAGATACAGGAATGCGGCCGGCGGTCTTGTCGTTTTCCGGATCAGCCGATTTCCGGATATGTATAGAAATCTCCTTTGAAATTTTGAAAGGAGAGGGTGTCGGAGTGGCGAACGATGTAATCTGGGGTGAGGGGAATCTTGCCGCCGCCGCCCGGAGCATCCACGGCAAAGGTGGGCACGGCCATTCCGGAGATATGGCCGATGAGGCTTCGCATGATGGCGATGCCGGTCCGGATCGGGGTGCGGAAGTGATCGGTGCCGCGGGTCAGGTCCGCCTGGAAGAGATAGTATGGTTTGACCCGTATCTCCAGCAGGCCGCACATCAGTTCTCGCATGATCCGGGAATCGTCATTGACACCGCGCAAAAGGACCGTCTGGCATCCCAGGGGAATACCTGCGTCCGCCAGGCGGGTGCAGGCCAGCCCGGCCTCGGCCGTGATCTCGGCGGGATGGTTGAAGTGGGTGTTGATGTATAGGGGGTGAAAGCGTTTCAGCATGGCGGCCAGGTGTTCGGTGACGCGCATGGGAAGGGTGCAGGGCACCCGGGTGCCGATGCGGATGATCCGGACGGAGGGGATGCGCCGCAGCGAGGAGAGAATCCATTCCAGCCGTTCGTCGGAGAGCAGCAGCGGGTCTCCCCCGGAGAGCAGTACTTCACGGATTGCCGGGGTTTTTTCCAGATAGTCGAGGCCGGCGGCAATCGTCTGGTCGTTGATGATCATGGAAGGGCGGCCCACCTTACGTTTGCGGGTGCAGAAACGACAGTAGAGGGCGCAGCGGGAACAGACCAGAAAGAGGGCGCGGTCGGGATACTTGTGCACCAGGCCCGGAACCGGGCTCAGATCTTCCTCGCCCAGCGGATCTTCCATACCCACCATGTCGCTGAGTTCCCGGCCATCCGGAACCGCCTGCCGACGAAGGGGCTCTCCCGCCTCTTCCATGAGCTTGAGGTAATAGGCATTGATCCGCATGGGATAGACGGCGCAGACCGCCTCGAGATCATCGGTTGTTCCTGCCGATCCCGGAGCAAGAGCGCGCGGATCGGTGATCGAGTTTTTCAGTACGTCCTGCCAATCATCCATTGCCAGTTACCCGGAAAAGGGATACAAGAAAAAGAGATTTCCGAAAAATCAGTTATCGGCCTGTCCGCTGCAGTTGCCTGCCGGCGGTTGCATTACGGGAGTCCGGTGCATCTGCATCCAGTGACAAGGGGGAGAAAAGAGCATGAGTGAGACCGCCTACAGATTCAAATATGATGAGTACGGTAACACCAGGGAACTCTGTGTTTTCAGCAGCGGCACGGATCTGCACAGCAACAGCTATATCAACAAGGGCACCGCCTTTTCCCTGGAGGAACGCCGACGCCTGGGGCTGGAGGCGCTCTTGCCGCCGGCGGTCCGCAGCCTGGAAAAACAGGTGGAAAACAGCCGCACAAAAGTGGAAAACAAAGAGACGGATATCGAACGTTTCATTTATATCCGCTCGCTTTTCGACCGCAATGTAACCCTTGCGCATGCTTTGATCAAGAGCGATATCGCCCGTTACATGTCGATCATCTACACCCCCACCGTGGGCCTGGCCTGCCAGCACTACTCTTCCATGTTCAGATCAGCCACCGGCCTGCACTTCTATCCCGGCAATATCGACCTGGCCGAGGATATCCTGCGACGCTTTTTACATCGGGATATCAGGGTGGCGGTGGTCACCGACAACCAGGGCATCCTGGGTATCGGCGATCAGGGTGCCGGGGGAATCGCCATCTGTCTCGGCAAGCTGATGCTCTATACCCAGGGCGCCGGGATTGCTCCCTGGCACTGTCTGCCCATTTCCCTGGACGTGGGGACCGATAACGAAACCCTGCTGGCCGATGACGAATACCTGGGCTGGCGGCATCGCCGCATTGTCGGTGACGAGTATATCGACTTTGTGCAGCGTTTCGCCCGCGCCTTCCGCAATGTCTTTCCCAGCGCCCTCTGCCAGTGGGAGGATTTTTCCAAGCAGAACGCCTTTGCCATCCGCGACAGTTATCTCCACGATCTCATATCATTCAACGACGACATCCAGGGAACCGGGGCCGTGGCCCTGGCCGGTATCCTTACGGCCATGAAGATCAAACGGGAGAGGCTGGGGGAACAGGTTTTTCTCATCCACGGCGCCGGCGCCGGCGGCATAGGCATAGCCGAACAGATCGAAACCGCCCTCTGCGAAGAGGGAATGAGTGTTCAGGAGGCCCGGGGGAGAATCTACACTCTGGACAGCCGCGGCCTGACGACCACGGACCGGACCCTGGAGCCTTACAAGGAAAAATATGCCAAGGATCCCGCCGCCCTGGACTGGTTGAAGGATGATGCCGACCTGCGGCTGGAGAATGTGGTGCGCAAGGTGCGGGTCACGGTGCTGATCGGCACTTCAGGCCGGCCGGGATGTTTCTCCAGGGAGATTGTCGAGGCCATGTGCGGGAACAGCGGCCGACCGGTGATCATGCCGCTTTCCAATCCCACGGACAAGGCCGAGGCGATTCCGGCGGATGTCCTGCGCTGGAGCGACGGCAGGGCGCTTCTCGGCACGGGCAGTCCCTTTCCCGATGTTGAGTACGGGGGCAGGCGCCATCGCATCGGGCAATGTAACAATGTCTTTGTCTTTCCCGGTGTGGGGCTCGGCGTTCTGACCTCCGGGGCGCGGGCGGTGCTCCCCGAGTTTTTCACTGCCGCCGCCCGGGCGGTTTCCGCCTTTGTCACCGCTGATGAAATGGCCCGGGGCTGTCTGGTTCCCGATGTCACCGCCCTGCGCCAGGTGAGCCTCGAGGTGGCCCAGGCGGTGGGGGAGGCGGCCATGGAAGCCGGGGTGGCCCGTCCCTGCGTCTTTTCCACCTTTCAGCATGAAAACGATCCCGCCAGATTGCGGGAGCTGAACCGCCGGATGCGCTGGGAGCCCGACTACCTGCCCCTGGTGGCCATGTAGCCGTCGCTTCCCTGATTTTTCGGGACTGGGTGTGGAATTGTGTTTTTGAAAATTGAAAAAAGTAATAAGGTAAAATTTCCAGGTTTGAAGAGGGAACCATCCGGATGCTGCCTGTTGAGCGGCTTCGACCGCCGCATAACAGCGCGGCGTCTTCTGTTTTTCACCTGAAAGCCTGTGCCGCCTTTTGGCTTCCCGGGCTTTCGCAACGATTACAAGGAGGTCTACAGTGAAGGGAACATTTGCAGGAAAAATGAAGGTATCCGTGGCCATTGGCGTGGCAGCCGGTCTGATCATGGGAATGGCGACCATGAGCATGGCCGCACCCATCAAAATCCGTTTCTCCCATGTGGTGGCGCCCACCACTCCCAAGGGTCAGGCAGCCGATATGTTCGCCAAACTTGCCAATGAGCGGCTCAAGGGAAAGGTGGAGGTGCAGGTCTTTCCCAACAGCCAGCTCTACACCGACAAGAAGGTGCTGGACGCCCTGAGTAGCGGCAGCGTTGAAATGGCGGCGCCGTCAACCGCCAAGTTTACCTCGTGGGTGCCCCAGTTGCAGCTCTTCGATCTGCCCTTCATGTTCAAGAACCGCGAGGTCCTCTACCAGACCATGGACGGCGAGGTGGGCAAGAAGATGTTCAAGCTGCTCGGGAAAAAGAACATGCTCGGCCTGGCCATGTGGGATAACGGCTTCAAGCAGATCGGCAACAATATCCGTGAAATAAGAAAGCCGGAAGACGTCAAGGGAATCAAGTTCCGCATCATGTCCTCCAAAGTGCTTGAGGCCCAGTTCAAGGCCGTGGGCGGTAATCCGCAGGTCATGCCCTTTTCAGAGGTCTACTCGGCGCTGGAACAGGGTGTTATCGACGGTCAGGAGAACACCTGGTCCAATATGTACTCCAAGAAGTTTTTTGAAGTCCAGAAGTACATCACCGAGACCAATCACGGCTATCTCGGCTACCTGGTGGTTACCAACGCCCAGTTCTGGAATCATCTGCCCAAGGATGTCCGCACCGAACTGGAGGCCATCCTCAAGGAGGTCACCGCCTGGATCCGCGAAAACGCTTACAAGATCAACCAGGATATGAAGCAGAAGATCATCGACTCCGGCAAGACCAAGGTCACAACGCTGACCGAGGCGGAAAAGGATGCCTTCCGCAAGGCGTTCAAGCCGGTGCAGGATGAGTTCAAATCGGTGATCGGCGCGGATTTTATCGACACGGTCAACGCCCTGAACGCCAAGGTCAAGTAGGACCGTCTCCGGGGAGGGGAGATGAGTCTTCCGTCCCTGTTTTGTCCGTTTTATAAGCGATAAACCAACGAGTTATGGTTAAAGGGAATACGGCGTTGCTGGACCGGATCGAGGAAATACTCATCTCCATTTTTCTGGGTATCTCCACCCTGCTGGTTTTCGCCCAGGTGGTTGCCCGCTACATCTTTAATTCAGGGATCACCTGGGCACCCGAGCTGGTGGAATATATGTTTCTCTGGACGGTGATGATCGGTGCCTCTTACGGTGTGAAGCACGGGGTGCATCTGGGGGTGGATCTGGTGGTGAACAAGTTCGTCGAGCCAGCCCGCAAGTGGATTATCCTCGCCTCCATCCTCATTTCCATTCTCTTTACGGCGGGGATGGCCTATCTTTCCTTTTTTTATGTGCTGGAGAGTTACAGGATGGAGCTGGTAACCGTGGATCTGGAGATCCCCCAGTGGATCCCCTTCCTGGCCCTGCCCGTGGGTTTTACCATGATCACCCTGCGGTTTATCCAGGTGGGCCTGCTGGTCTATAGGGGCAAACAGGAAAAAATCACCCGCAGTAACGATCGTAACTGATCACAGGGTATGTAACCCCGCGGTATATCTTCCTTCCAGAGTGTAATTGGTCACAGGTGCTGCAGATTTGTTTACATCTCTCCCGGCCGCTATATCCCCGTTATGCGTCCGGGAGAGAGCGCGTGAAGAGCGGTGCGGGACGGCGAGGAAACGGCGACTGCAACTGAGAGCCGGACTCGGTTCCGTCTAAGGGTACAAGGAGAAGAGATATATGGAATCAGCTGTTATCTTTACGGTTCTTGCCTTTCTGCTTTTGGCGGGTATTCCCATCGCCATCTGTCTTGGACTTTCCTCCGCCATCTATCTGCTGCTCTTCTATCCCATTCCCGAGTGGTCGACCACAACGGCGATCATGGCCGGGATTCTGCCCAACAAGTTCGGGGCCACCATGGAGCATTTCACCCTCATGGCCATCCCCTTCTTTATCGTCAGCTCCAATTTTCTCTCCACCGGCGGGGTTGCCAAACGCATGATACGTTTCGCCAATGCCCTGGTCGGCTGGATGTCGGGCGGGCTGGCCATGGCCGGTATTCTCTCCTGCATCATGTTTGCGGCGGTTTCCGGCTCCAGCCCGGCAACAGTCGTCGCCATCGGCTCGATTATGATTCCCGGCATGGTCGGTGCCGGTTATACCAGAAAATTCGCGGTGGGCTCCATTGCCACGGCCGGCAGTCTCGGCATTCTCATTCCGCCTTCCATTGTCATGATTGTCTATGCCGTGGCCACGGAGCAGTCGGTGGGCAAGATGTTCATCGCCGGCATCGTCCCCGGCCTGATGCTCGGCGCCATGCTGTTGATCGTCACCTGGATCACCGCCCGGCGACATAACATGCCCCGGGAGACCGTGCCCGGCTTCAGGGAGGTGTGGACCTCCTTCCTGGACGCCGTCTGGGGATTGCTGTTGATCCTGATGATCATCGGCGGCATCTACGGCGGCATTTTCACCCCCACCGAGGCAGCGGCAGTGGCAGCTGTCTATTCGGCGGTCATCTCCCTGTTCGTCTACCGGGACATGGGTTTGAGAGATGTGCCGCACGTCATGCTGGAGTCGGCAAAGATGACCGCCATGCTCCTCTTCATCATCGCCTGTGCCATGATCTTTGCCCATGTGCTCACCATGGAACGTATTCCCCAATCAATCGCCGAATGGCTGGTGGCCCGGGATATGTCCTGGTGGATGTTCCTGCTGATGGTCAATGTTATTCTCTGGTTTGCCGGCGATTTCATGGAGCCCTCCTCCATTATTCTCATCCTGGCGCCGATCTTCTTTCCCATTGCCCAGGCCCTGCATATCGATCCCATCCACCTGGGGATCGTCATGACCCTCAACATGGAAGTGGGCATGATCACCCCGCCGGTGGGTCTCAACCTCTACGTGGCCTCGGGATTATCCGGTATGCGCCTGGAAGATGTCACCCGGGCGGCCCTGCCCTGGATGCTGGTGATGATCGCCGCTCTGGTTCTGGTCACCTATATCCCGGCCATCAGTCTGTCTCTGGTCAATATTCTTTACTGAGGATGTTTGCCTACCGGTGTGATTGCATGAGCCGGAGGGTAAGCGCTGTGGGCCGAGAGGCGCATTATACCGCCGGGTCGCGAAGTCTGTGAGCGATTAGGAGGGTGTCTTGTCCCCGCTGCAGAGGGTGGCCCGCAGATATTCGCGGTTGAGGCGGGCGATATTGCGGATGGAGATTCCCTTGGGGCAGACCGCCTCGCACTCCCTTTCGTTGGAGCAGTTGCCGAAACCTTCCCGCTCCATGGCCGCAACCATGGAAAGAGCCCGACGGCTGCGTTCCGGCCGTCCCTGGGGCAGGAGGGCGAGCTGGGAGATTTTGGCGCCCACAAAGAGCATGGCCGCGGCATTGGGGCAGGCGGCCACGCAGGCGCCGCAGCCGATGCAGGCAGCAGCGTCCATGGCCTGTTCAGCGGTCTCCTGGGGGATGGGAATGGCGTTGGCATCCGGGGCGCTGCCGCTGTTGACCGATATGAATCCGCCGGCCTGAATGATGCGGTCAAAAGCGCTGCGATCCACGATGAGATCCCGGACAACGGGAAAGGCCCGGGCGCGGAACGGTTCGATGACCAGGGTTTGGCCATTGCGGAAATGGCGCATATGCAGTTGACAGAGAGTGGTCTCTTTTTCCGGGCCATGGGCGATACCGTTAACAACCGCTCCGCACATGCCGCAGATACCCTCGCGACAGTCATGGTCGAAGGCCACCGGCTCACCGCCTTCGAGGGTGAGTTTTTCGTTGAGCACATCGAGCATTTCCAGAAAGGACATATCCGTGGAGATGGACTCCAGCTCGTAGGTTTCCAGGTGTCCCGGTTCGTTGCCGGCCTGTCGCCATATCTTCAGGGTGAGGTTTATTGTCTTATCCGCCATCTGTCTCTGTGAACCGTTTCCGCCTGCTCCCGGCTGCAGGCAAGGGTTTCATATTGTCTAACCTGCGGTTTTGCTTTTATTTATAACTGCGCTGAGATGGGTGTACGTTTTCAAATTTCAGCCTTTCCCGGTGCATGACCGGTGTGTTGCCTTCCCCGGTATGTTCCCAGACCGCGACATGGCTGAAGCGGGCATCGTCGCGCAGGGCCTCGTGTTCCTCCGTCTGGCTTTCCTCGCGGAGGTGACAGCCGCAGGATTCCTCCCGGGCCAGGGCATCGCGGACCATGATTTCGGCAAATTCCATAAAGTCCGCCACCCGGCCGGCCCGCTCCAGGGACTGGTTGAGCTCGGCCCCGCTGCCGGGCACCAGGACATTGGCAAAGTACTCATCCCTGAGTTCGGGAATTTTTTCCAGGGCCCGTTCCAATCCTTTCCGATTTCTGGCCATACCGCAGTAGTCCCAGAGGATTTTTCCCAGTTGCCGGTGATAGAAATCGACGCTGCGGCCGCCCCTGGAGCCGCTGTTGTGCAGCAGCCCCGCGATTCGCGTTTCCACCTCGGCCTGGATGGCGGCAAAGGAGGGATTATCCGTCCGTTCCTCCGAGGGGCCGGTTTCGGCTAAAAAGTCGCCGATGGTGTAGGGAAGGATGAAATATCCGTCCGCAAGCCCCTGCATCAGGGCGCTGGCCCCCAGCCGGTTGGCCCCATGATCGGAAAAGTTGGCCTCGCCCAGTACAAAGAGGCCGGGAATGGTGCTCATCAGGTTGTAATCCACCCACAGGCCGCCCATGGTGTAATGGACCGCCGGATAGATCATCATGGGTTCCCGGGAAGGGTCAACCGCAGTGATCTTCTCATACATCTGGAAGAGATTGCCGTACTTTTGCAATATCACCTCCAGGCCGTCGCGTTCGATGGCGTCGCGGAAGTCGAGATACACGGCCAGGCCGGTTTCCCCCACGCCCTTGCCCCGGTCGCACTGCTCCTTGGCGTTGCGGGAGGCGACGTCGCGGGGCACCAGGTTGCCGAAGCTGGGATACTTGTTTTCCAGATAGTAGTCCCTTTCCCCTTCGGGAATCTCCCCCGGTGGTCGGTTGTCGCCTGGATTTTTCGGCACCCAGACCCGGCCGTCGTTGCGCAGGCTTTCGCTCATCAGCGTCAGTTTGGACTGGTAATCGCCGTGCACCGGGATGCAGGTGGGATGGATCTGGACAAAACAGGGATTGGCAAAGCCGGCTCCCCGCCTGTGGGCCCGCCAGGCCGCGGTCACGTTGCTGGCCATGGCATTGGTGGAGAGAAAGTAGGCGTTGCCGTAGCCGCCGGTGGCCAACACTACGGCATGGCCGCAATAACGCTCCAGCATGCCGGTGAGCAGGTTGCGGCAGATGAGTCCCCGGGCGCGCCCGTTGATGAGAACCAGATCCATCATTTCGCGGCGCGGCAGGATGGTGACCCGGCCGGCCGCTACCTGGCGCATGAGGGCGGAATAGGCCCCGAGAAGAAGCTGTTGACCGGTCTGGCCGCGGGCGTAAAATGTCCGGGAAACCTGGGCGCCGCCGAAGGAGCGGTTGGCCAGGGTACCGCCATATTCCCGCGCAAAGGGAATGCCCTGGGCCACGCACTGATCAATGATGCTGTTGCTGATCTGGGCCAGGCGATAGACATTGGCCTCACGGGAGCGGAAGTCGCCTCCCTTGATGGTATCGTAGAAGAGCCGAAAGATGGAATCCCCGTCGTTTTGGTAGTTTTTGGCGGCGTTGATGCCGCCCTGGGCGGCGATGGAATGGGCCCGCCGCGGACTGTCGTGGATGGTGAAAGTGGTGACGTTGTAGCCCAGTTCAGCCAGGGTTGCCGAGGCCGAGGCCCCGGCCAGGCCGCTGCCCACCACGAGAATATGGTATTTGCGTTTGTTGGCGGGATTGACCAGTCTGTTTTCAAAACGGCGCAGGTCCCATTTTTCCGCCAGGGGGCCGCTGGGAATTTTCGCATCGAGTTGCATCAGTCTTTTGTCGTATGGTCTGGGGGGAGGAGATTGGCGATTTCAACGAGGTTGTCGTCCGGATCCCGGCAGTAGATGGAGAGGAGGGGACCGGCGGCCCCGCTGCGTCGCACCGGACCGGCGATGATGGAAATGTGGTGTTGCCGGAGATGCGCCATGATCTCTTTGAGGCCGGTGGCGGCGATGAAGCAGATGTCGGCTGAACCGCAGGTGGGCTGTCCGGCCTTGGGCTCATGTTCCCGGCCCCGCTGGTGGAGGTTGATCTTTTGATTGCCAAAGGTGAGGGCCCGCCGGCCGCCGGCAAAGTCGATCACCCGCATTCCCAGGATATCGCCGTAGAACCTGCAGGTCGCCTCAATGTCGCGCACCGTCAGCACCAGGTGGTCCATCCGCTCAATGGTGATCATCGTGGCCATCCGTCTTCTTATTGCAGTACGGCATGTCCCACCAGGAAAAGCAGCGGGATCATGAGAAAAACCAGGGCAATGAAGCGGGCCAGCCAGAGGGTGGAGCGCCTGATGAGGCAGTTGTAGCCGGGGTGGTAGAGACCCAGGGACTGGAACATGGACCAGAAGCCATGGGTGATGTGCAGGGCCAGAAGCAACATGGCCGCCATGTAGAAAACGGCATAGAGCGGACGGGACAGCACCGGCGAGACTATATCGGCAATGGGACGGCTGTGATCGGTGAAGTGAAAATTGAAGAGATGAACAAGGACAAAGAGCAGGATGCAGATGCCGGTATAGGGCATGGTGCGTGATCCCCAGGTGCGGCGTCCGGCCGTGGCGGAGACGCTGTAACGCGTCTGTCTGGCCCGATTGTTCTGGAAAAAAAGGATCAGTCCGGTCATGATATGGAGGAGAAAGACAATGAGCAACACAAGCTCGAAGACGGTAACCAGCGGACCCAGGCTATGGAGATGCTCGGCATAGGAGTTGAACCATGCGCGACCGAAGAAGAGTGTTGAGTTGCCCAGGGTGTGAATCAGCAGGAAGAGGCCGAGAAATCCGCCCGTGGCGGACATGATGTATTTTTTTCCCAGGGAGGAGCGGTAAAGGGTGGCTGTAGACGGCATGGAATTCTGCGCTCTGTTGCGTTGTGAGGTTTTGATCATCACTCCTCTATATAAAGAATATCCACAGGAACACAATGGGAAAAGCACAAAAAAAACCGGGATACCTTCATCTGTTTAAGCGAGGCGAACTGGGGCGGCGTCGGGACCGCGCCCGGGAAATGCTGCGCGGTTGTGATCTCTGCCCCCATGGATGCGGTGTCGATCGTCTTGCCGGAGAGGTGGGGATCTGTCGCAACGGCGCCCTGGCCCGGGTGGCTAGTTACGGACCCCATTTCGGCGAGGAGACTCCCCTGGTGGGGAGACACGGCTCGGGCACCATTTTTTTTGCCGGCTGCAACCTGCTCTGTGTTTTCTGTCAGAATTACGGGATCAGTCACATCGACCGGCAGGGAGACAAGGCCGCCGACGCCGTTGATGAGCGGGATCTGGCCGCCGTTATGCTGGAACTGCAGGAGCGCGGCTGCGGGAATATCAACCTGGTCACTCCCTCGCACGTGGTTCCACAGATTCTCGGTGCCCTGGAGCATGCCGCCGGGAGGGGGCTGCGGCTGCCTTTGGTCTATAACAGCGGTGGATTCGATTCAGTGAATACCCTGAAACTCCTTGCCGGCGTTGTCGATATTTACATGCCCGACTGTAAATTCTGGTCCGGGGAAAGCTCGCGGCGCTACACCGCGACCGGACGTTACCCCGAGGTGATGCGCCGGGCGCTGCGTGAGATGCACGCCCAGGTGGGGGATCTTGTCCTCGATGAACGGGGCGCGGCATGTCGGGGGCTTCTGGTCAGGCATCTGGTTATGCCGGGGCATCTTGATGAAACCAGACGGATTCTCCGCTTCATCGCCCGGGAAATTTCTCCCGACACCTATGTGAATATCATGGATCAGTACCGACCGGAGGGGAGGGCCCATGAATTTCCCGAGATCGGTCGCCATCTCGAAGCGGAGGAATATCGCCGGGCACTGGACTATGCCGACCAGGCCGGGCTTCATAGGCTTGACCGGCGGGATCTGAGCGCACTTTTGCGCCTGTTGGATCTGGACGGAGCCTCCGGCGGCGGGTCCGTTTCCCGGACATGACGCCTGCGCCGTACGGCTGTGTTTTTTTTAAAAGCTGTTTACAAACTCTGTGACCGGTTACGTCCCGCCAGGCCGGAGCATATGCGGGGAAGAGGGGGTGTCCCCAATGAGACGGATGATTTCCTCCGGCGTCCGGGGGTCGGGATAGGGAAATCCCTGGATTTCGTCGCATTGGAGTTTTTTGAGAATTGAGGCCTGCGCCGCGGTGGTGACACCACCGGCCACGACCCTGAGATCAAAACCGTGGGCCATGCTGATGATCGCCGCTGTGAGAGCTCTGTTTTTGCTGTCGGCGGCGAGATCAAGGGTGATGGCGGGATCGATTTTCAGGCTGCATACCGGAAACTGTTTGATCGAGGCAAGCGAGGAGTGCCCGGCGCCGAAAGCGTCTATGGCGACCCTGCCGCCCTCTTTTCTGAACTTCGTCAGCAGGGCGATTGACCGCTCGATATCCTTCATCAACGCATCCTCCGGAATCTCCAGTTCCAGGGAAATTCCCCTGTTCCGGGCAAGGAGAGCCGTTTCCCTGAATTTTTCCACCACCTCTTCATCAAAGAAGAGGCAGGGGAGAAGGGGAATATGCACGGTCAGCGGAGCAATGCCTTCCTGCTGCCAGGTTGCGGCCTGGTCCAGGGCCGTGGCCAGCAGTTTACTGCCGATGGCCCGGCCCAGATCGCACTCTTCGGCCACCGGCAGAAAGGTTTCCGCCGGGACCAGGCCCATTTCCTCGCTGTGCCACAGCACCAGCGCCTCCACCCCGGTGATCTTGCCGTCGCGGAGCCGTATCCGCGGTTGATAGCGCACCTGGAGTTCATCGTCTTCCAAGGCGCGGGCAAGATTTTTCTCCATGGTCATTCGTTCGCGGATACGGGTGTGCATGTGCAGGGAAAAAAATCGGAAAGAGCCTCCGCCGTTTTCTTTGCAGCGGTGCAGGGCGATGTTGCTGTTTTTCAAGAGAATCTTTGGGTCTTCGCCATCTTTCGGAAAGAGGCTGATGCCGATGCTGCCGTTGACGGATACACTCCCTTCCTCCAGGCGGCAGGGTTGATTGATGAGTGCAAGCAGTTTGGAGGCAACGGTTGCCGCCAGCTTCGAGTGCTGGAGATTTTCAAGGAAAACGGCGAATTCGTTACCGCCGATGCGGGCCACGGTATCACCGTCCCGGCAGGAGGAGAGCAGGCGGTCGGCAATGGTTTCCAGCACCAGATCGCCGCCGTTGTAACCGAAACGGCTGTTGATCTGTTTGAAGTCATCGAGGTCGATGAGCAACAGGGCCAGGTAACGCTTGGAGCGACGGGCCTGGGAAATGGCATGCTGCATCCGTTCGATCAACATGGTGCGGTTGGCGAGCCCGGTCAATGCGTCGTGTGAGGCCTGATAGGCGATCTGCTGCAGGGCGAAATCGCTTTCGGTAACATCGCTGACGCTGATGATAACACCCCGGGGGGTGCCACGCCTGTCGTGCAGGGGGCCGACGGAGATGCGAACAGTGTGTTCATCTCCCAGGCGGTTGACCATGATCCCCGTTTCCGGCGGCTGGATGATCTTTTTTTCCTGGATACATCTCTCGACGATATCGGCCAGGTCCCGATCCATATGCTCGAACATGATGGGCAGGATCTTGCCCAGAGTGAGGTTTTTTGCCTCCGCGTCGCGATATCCCGTCAGGGTTTCCGCCACGGGATTGATATAACGGATGCGGCCGGTATTGTCGGTGGTGATCACACCTTCGCCGATGGAGTTGAGAGTGACTTTCGCCTGTTCCTTGACCCGGTAGAGTTGATTGACCATGGTCTTGAGACATCCCCAGGTGTAAAACAGATAGCCTGCGGTAACCAGCAGCAGGGCCGGCGCCGGGGCGTACCAGAGGCGTGCCGTGTTGAGCAGTATGAAGCTGAGAACAACAATGGAGAGCAGAAGTCCCAGGGTGAGGGGGATGGTTATGGCCGGTTTGAGCCGCGGGAAGTATACAAACGGCAGCAGAATGAAAAAGGTGGTGAGGACGAGCTGCAGCTGTTTGTCCATGGGCACGATTGCCGCCTGCTGCTTCAGGGTATCCAGCAGATTGGCATGGATTTCCACACTCGACATGGGAGATACCCGGCCCGCGGCCGCAACCGGAAAAGAACTGTTCAGGCCGGCTGCCGTGGTGCCGATGAGCACATATTTGTCGCGGAGCCGGTTAAGATCGAAATCCGGCTGGAGAAATTCCCGGCAGGATATATGGGGGATACCTCCGGCCGGTGCACAGAAGGGAAGCAGAATTTCATGGTCCCGAATCCAGTTGTCCCGAAAGGCCTTGCCGAGCCGCGGGTTGCGGACTCCCGGGAGATTTTCTTCATAGCCCGGTTCCGCAAATCGCAGCATGGCCAGGGCCAGAGTCGGCCAGTCGGGTTTGCCGAGACCGGCTGTCAGAAAAACCCGCCGCAAAACCCCGTCGGCGTCCGGTTCCACATCGGCCAGCCCGAGCCCGGCCGCGGCATCGGCCAGTTCGCCAATGGGCATGGTGATCTGCAGCGCCCCCTTTTCCAGGTCCATGGTGGTGATCATGGGAAGGATGACCCGCTTGCCGTGTTCAATGGCGGCGGCCAGGGCATGATCATTTTCCACGGCCCGGGTATCGGCCTCTGAAAAAAGGATGTCAAATCCGATGGCCCTGACCTTTGCCGCGGTCAGCTTGTCGACGATTTCCGCCTGGATCCTCCGGGGCCATGGCCAGCGTCCTATTTCCGCCAGACTGGCATCGTCGATTGCCAGGATAACGATATCCCGATCGGGAAGCCGGCTCACCGCCCGGGTGAGAGAATCATAGATCAGGTGATTCCAGCGGGAGGGAATCTCCTGGTAACTCATGAAAATTCCCGCCGCAGTCAGCAGCAGGGCCGGAAGCAGTTTGACCGCCCAGTGGTTGCGCAATGGGTTCATATCATGATCAGGAGTGCGGCAAGGGCAACCAGGGAGGGCACCCAGGGATTGAACGGCGCGGTCAGGAGAAGTTTCCGGGGAAGACTGAAAGGACCCTCCAGATTGTCGCTGCTGATGGCGGCCACCCGGATGTAAAATTCCCCGTAGCCGATTTTTTCCAGGGAATACCGGGGGGCTATGGTTTTTTCATCCCTGATGATATCGGTAAAGTCGGGATCTGCGGCAACCTGCACCCGATAGTGTTCGTTTTTTTCACCGGGTCGCCAGGAAAAAAGGGTGTTGTCTTCAACAAGAGTGCCCAGGGCCAGGTCCGGAGCCGACGGCGGACACCGAAACCATAAGCCGGTGCTGAAGGGTCCTGGGCGGCCGGACTCGATGGCTGCCGTGCGCCAGTAATATCGGCCGGGCTTAAGGGGTTGCACCGGCGTGTAGGAGGTTGCGGTGGTGCGGATATGAACCAGGGGATCATGGAAGTCACCGTTGTCCGCCAGTTCGATGAGATACGCCTCGGCTTCCGGTTGACCACTCCACTTGAGCACAGGCCGGTAGGAGGTTGATACGGCGGCGGGTGCCGGTTGCAGCGCTTTTGGGGGGAAGGGCCGGGCATTCAGGGTGAAGCTGCGCAGGCTTTCCATCCCCTCGATGCCGTGATGGTCGATGGCCCGTACCCGGAGATAATAGGTTCCGTCCGCAAGAGTGGGCAGGGTGAGTGCCGTGGAGCTGGTGATGCCGTCATGGATCAGGGTGGTGAAACTGCGCTCCCGGGCGAGCTGGACCCGGTAGCCCCTTGCCTTCCCAAGGGGGGGCAGGGTGAGGGTCGGCGGCAGCTGGGTGAGGGTGGAGGGCAGACCGTCCAAAGGGGGCGCGGGCAGCAGCTTGACCGGAGCAAGGGGTGGTTTGTCCCTGTAGGCCACCGAACCGAAACCGCCCGGCAGCTTGCGGTTTTTGCCCCGGCTGCCGAGATCCACCCGGCCCTTGAGGACCTCCACCCGGGAACTTTGATTTTCCGAAACGCCAATGCGGTACTCGGTGCCCCGCACTGCAGCGGTTGCCGACGGCGTGGTAATTTCAAAACGATGACCGGAACCGGAGCGGGGAATCACCCGGTTGCGGGTGCGTCCCCTGAGGAGCTTGATTCTGGTATCGGTGATGCCTGTGTCGCCGTAAGAGCGCAACACCTCCAGCAACAGGCTGGAATTGCTCTGCAACTGGATAATGGAGCCGTCGCTGAATTCGAGGTTGACACTGCTGTCGGGCCCGGTGCGGATCGTATCTTTTTCCCAGAGCAGCATGCCCTTTTTTACCGGCAGAATATCGCCGGAATCACCGCTGCTCATACTCACCCTGCCGTTGATATGGGTGATGCGGGCCACTGAGGCCCCCGATTTGAGCAGCTCCAGGGGGAAGCGCAGTTTTGTCCCCGGAGTCATGTGGATCGGATCGGTGATCCTATTAATTTTCTGTACTTTTTCCCAAAGACGGATGCTGATGAGATATTTTTTGCTCAGGCTCCAGAGGTCATCGCCGGGGCGCACGGTGTAGATCCACTCCTCGGCCGCGGCAACGGAAGAGTACAACGGAAGGAAGAAGCAGAGCAGCAGCATCGCAGGCATTCTGCGGGAAATGAGATAGCTGAAAAGCGTTTGCATCTGTTTCATGGGTTAGGCTACCTTGACAGTCGTGGCACAATCCTTGTATTCATTGACGGCCTGTTCTAGATACAGCAAGGGGAAAAAATATGCCACTCTTACAATCAAAAATTCCACCGGGGCGCGTCGCCTTGCGGCCGGGCCGTCCCGGAGCCTGGATCGACGCACTTTCTTTCGGGAGCGGGTAAATATTTATTTAAAATCGTAGCATAGTTATCGTTTGGCTGTCAAAAAAGGAGAAGAACAATGGTTCTGAGCTGCGTATCCCCGGAGGGGCGGTTCATATACGGTATCCACAAGCCCCGGTACCGGGTTAAAAATCTGCGGAAGAACGATTTTTTTCTGGTCCTGGGTCATTTCCCGGACGGGAGTGTCCATGACAACCGAGACAATTTTTCCGCCGGTGATGTGGAGGTTGCCTCCGGAAAGCGGATCTACGAGATCGCCAATGCGTTTTTCTTCCGCGGCGCCACCTTTATCGATTCGGCCCGGGCGGACCGCTGCCGGGAAAATCCGGAGAGCATCGGTCTGCCCCCGCCCCCGGACTGTTCCCTGCGGGAGACTCTGGCAGGGGAGGTCGGCGCTGAGCGCTTGCCGGATATTTTCAGCCGCCTGCCGCGCCCCGTGCTCTACGGCTTGGCCGCCACTTCCACCGACCCCGAGGAACTGATGCTGCTGGCGGAGAATTGCTGTCGTCTGGAACGGGACAGGGACTCAAGGCCCACGGGACTGGCGTATCGCCGCACCGCAACCGGAGAGGCGCGGGCCGTAATCGACGATTTCGAGCTCTTTGAGACCATTGCCAATAACCCCTTCCTGCCCGATGACTACAAGGAAGTCATGGTTCTGAGGCCCGGTGTGCAGGGAAGCAGCGAGATTGTCGGCGAAGTGCGGAACCGGGAGAGTCATGTCTTTGAATACCTGCGGGCCAACAGCTATATTCCCTGGGGCCATTACGCCTCCAATACGGCCCACGACCAGATCCGTTACACCACCACCCGACTGACCGTGAGCGATATGAAAGCCCTCAGGCATCTCTACTACCAGCGTATCTACGTGATCCTGGCGCGGCAGCTGGGCCTGAAGTCTCCGGGGAAAAGACAGGGCCTGAGTGAAGATGAGCTGGAAGAGTTGCGAATGCGGATTCTCGCCCGGTCCGGCAACGAAACCCTGCCCCGCTCAGCAACTCTCTGGGGCTGGAATTTCGGCTATGACATTTCCGCCTCCGGCTATCGGCTGCACGCCTCGCATCAGCAGATCCATCAGCAGTATGCCATGGTGCCGGAAACGGTCGAGTCCTATTACGGCCATGGAGATCCGGCCGGAAACCGACCGGCATACGGATGCGGCGATCTGGTGAGTGATCATATCGCCCGCTACAAGGCGGCCACCGGCTCCGATTTTTTTGAGGATTATAGGAGGGCCCTGCTTGATAACCGGCGCATGGACCTCTCCGGAGGCGAGGCGGACCTGATTGTCTTTGCCGATGACCATGTCATGCTCTTTGTGCCCAAGGCCCAGGTATCCCAGTGGGAGATGCAGCTCATGGTCACGGCCGACGGCGCAACCGGACCGGTGGGCAATATCGTTGAGGCCGATATCCGAACGCGCCGCTCCCTTGACAAGGCCCTTTTGCTGGCCCAGCACATCTACGCCCGCCTGGGCGCCCGCATGGTGACCACCATTGAATACGCCAAGCGCCTGGGACTGGACAACGGGCAGCGGCTACTCTACTCCTTTTTGCCGAAACTTCCGTGGGCCATGGGCGCCTTCAGCGAGGCGCAGCTGCGTTTTATCTGCGGCCATTATCCCGAGGATTTCGCCTCCCGGTGCCGGGGTTGTCGCCGGGAGCAGGAGGAGGCGGACAGCTGATGGAACCCGCGCTCAACTATATTGCCAAGGCCTTTATCCTGCCGCCGGGTTGTTTCTTTCTGCTCCTGGCGGCTGCCTTTTTCTGCAAACGGTTTCGGAGGAGATTTTCCCTTTTTCTGGCTGTTTTCGCTGTCTGTGGAATGTATCTCATGTCCATTGCCTGGTTTGAACAGCTGCTCGTCCGTCTGGTGGTGGAGGACGGGCCGTATGATCCGGCCGCGATTTCCTCGCCGGCTCCCGGGATGATCGTGGTTCTGGCCGGTTCCCGCTACCAACATCCACCGGAATATGACGGTGAAGACCAGGTGGGGCTCAACACCCTGGGACGGCTGCGCTATGCGGTCCGTCTCCACCGGCGCACCGGGCTGCCGCTTCTGGTGAGCGGCGGCTGGGTTGTTGAACGACGCAGGCCCCTGGCTGAGTTGATGAAAAGATGCCTGATGGAAAACTTTGCAGTGGAACCGGAGATGATCCTGGTGGAATCCCGTAGCCGAAATACCCATGAAAATGCCCGGTTTTCCAAAAAGATTCTGCAAGACCACAGGGTGGATACAGTGCTCCTGGTCACCGATTCCCTGCATATGAAAAGGGCCGGCCGCGCCTTCCGGGATGCGGGGGTTGCCGTTATCCCGGCCCCGACCCATTTCATCGGCCGCAGCTGGGAGAGCAGTGGATATCGGGCCTGGCTGCCGCGGAACCGGCGGGTGAGTTACGATGCCATGCATGAATTAATCGGCGGATTGTGGTATGAACTGAGATATGGGAGATTTCCGACCGGGCAACACGACACCCGGAAGGCGAATCCGGCCATGTAATCATGAAAACAGATTGACATGAAAAAAGGATATTATGGAAAATGGGGCGGGGCCTTTATCCCCGAGGTGCTGCATGAGACCTTCAGGCGCTTTAACCGGGCCTATGAGGAAATCCGTGCCGATGACTCCTTCTGGAGGGAGTATGTGGAGTTGATGTCCACCTACTCCTGCAGGCCGACGCCCTTAACCCGGGCCGATAACCTGTCGCGCCGCTTCGGTGGGGCCCGGATCTATATCAAGCGTGAGGATCTCAACCATACCGGCGCCCATAAGGCCAACAATGTCATGGGCCAGGGATTGCTGGTGAAGCGCATGGGGAAAAAGCGGGTGATCGCCGAGACCGGTGCCGGTCAGCACGGAGTGGCCACCGCCACCATGGCTGCCCGTTTCGGCTTTTCCTGCACCATTTACATGGGTGAGGAGGATGTTCGGCGCCAGCGGCCCAATGTCTTCTGGATGGAAAAACTCGGGGCCGAGGTGATTCCGGTGACCAGCGGTACCAGAACCCTGAAGGACGCCATCAACGAGGCCTTCCGCGACTGGGTGACCAGGATGGATGATACCCATTACGTTATGGGCACGGTCTGCGGCCCGCATCCTTTTCCGGAAATGGTTGCCTGGTTCCAGTCGATTATCGGCCGGGAGGCCAGGGAGCAGATTCTGGCGGCCGAGGGAAAACTGCCGAGCCGGGTCTACGCCTGTGTGGGGGGCGGTTCCAACGCCATGGGCATTTTCCGGGGTTTTCTCGATGATGACGGGGTCGAGCTGGTTGGTGTCGAGGCGGGCGGCAAGGGACTGCGCAGCGGGATGCACGCCTCGCGCATGCGGGGGGATTCCGCCGCTCCCGGAGTCGCCCAGGGCTACAAGACCATGTTTCTCCAGGATGAAGACGGCCAGATGGTGGATACCCATTCCATTGCCGCCGGACTGGATTATGTCGGCATATCACCCATCCTGGCGGATCTCGGCGACAGGGGCAGGGTGCGGTTCGAGGCGGCCACCGACACCCGGGTACTGGAGGCCCTCACCCTGACCATGCAGCAGGAGGGGATCATTCCCGCCCTGGAATCGGCGCACTGTTTCGCCTGCGCCTTCCGGGAAGTCGGGTCCATGTCGCCGGAGGAGGTGATCATTCTTAACATGTCCGGGCGCGGTGACAAGGATATCTTCACCATTGCCGATGGCTACAACGATCCATCCTGGGAACAATTCATCATCGATCGCGCCGAAGAATATAAAAAGAGGAAAACGGAAACCAATGAAGCTTGAGAGCGATCTGCGCAGGCGTCTGCAAAACAAACCCATATTGCTGATGACCCATCTGGTACTGGGTTACCCCTCTTTCGGGATCAATCGGCAGGTCATTGCCCGCATGGTGGAAAACGGAGTGGACTGTATCGAGCTGCAGATCCCCTTTTCCGAACCCATGGCCGACGGTCCGGTCATTCTCAGGGCCAATCAAAAGTCCCTGGATGGGGGAACCCGGGTTGAAGAGTGCCTTGATTTCGCAGCGGAAATGACGGCTGCCCATGACATCAATTTTCTCTTCATGACCTATTACAACATTGTGTTCCGTTTCGGTGAACGGGAGTTTCTGGAAAAGGCGGCCCGCATGGGAATGCGGGGCATGATCATCCCGGATCTGCCGCCCGAAGAGGGGGAGAGTTATCTGCGTTCATGCCGGGATCTTGGCCTGGCTCCCATTCTTTTTTTTACCCCCACGAGCAGCAGGGAGCGCATGGCGGAGGTTGCCGGATTGGCCGGCGGTTTTGTCTACTGTGTGGCCCGTCGCGGCGTCACCGGCAGGAAAACCGAGATGAACGAGGAGCTGGCCGCTTACCTGACCGCCTGCCGGCAGGCCACCAGCCTGCCCCTGGCCGTGGGATTCGGCATCCGCAGCCGTCCGGATATCGCCATGCTGGAGGGGCGGGTGGATATGGCGGTCATCGGCACCCGTACCATTGAAATCGTCGACGAGCAGGGAGCTGAGGCGGTGGGACCCTTTATTTCCGGGCTTGCCGCCGCATCGGGGTGAAGATGGAAGATGCCCTTATCCCAGCAGCCGGAGCAGTGTTTTGTGCAGGTGTGAGTTGGTGGCCAGAATTTCCTGGGAAGTCAGCTGATACTCGCCGCCGCCGAAGTCGGTGACCTCTCCGCCGGCCTCTGTGACCAGCAGCCAGCCCGCCGCCGTGTCCCAGGGTTTGAGGCGCATCTCGTAAAAACCATCCAGGCGGCCGCAGGCCACGTAGGCCAGGTCCAGGGCCGCGGCTCCGGCCCTTCTGATATCCCTGACCCGCGGAAGCACCGACCTCATCTGGATAATCAGGTCATCGAGATCCTGGTGGATATCATAGGGGAAACCGGTACCGATCAATGCCTGCAGAGGGTGTTCCACTGCGGTGACGTGGATGGGGGCTCCGTTTAACCAGGCCCCCTGGCGGTGGACGGCGCAGAAAAGTTCATCGGAAAGGGGGCAGTAGACAACGCCGATTTCCGGCCTGCCGTTCTTCACCCGGGCGATGGAGACACAGAAGTAGGGAAAGCCGTGGGCGAAGTTGGTGGTGCCGTCCAGGGGATCGACGATCCAGGCTGGGCCGTCTTTCAGCCCGTCACCGGTGGTCGCCGATTCCTCGGCAATGATGGGCACCTCAGGATCTTCCTGCTGCAGGAGAGCGGTGATGGCCGCCTCCGCCGTCAGGTCGGCTTCGGTGACGATGTCGATGGGACCCTTGAAATCGATTTCATGGGGTTTTTCGTAGAGTTCCCGGATGAGAAAGCCGCCTTCCAGGGCTGCCCTGGCCGCTGTCTGCAGCCTGGCCGCTGTCTCCTGCGGGCCGCAATCTTGCGGAATCCGTAGTGGTGGTTGCATGAGTGAATCAAGCTCCGGATGAGTTGTTGATCGTTTTTCTGTTTTTACGGTTTCTTCGTTTCATACCCGTTTTCCGGAGAAAATGCAAAAGGGGAGGCAACATAAGCGATCACAGGCTTCGTCACCCGGCGGCGGGAGAAAATCATTCCCGGGAAATGAGGAGAAAAAAGGAGAGAGGTCATGTTCATACCCATCGGTGACGACAACTCGGACAGGCGGATTGTTCCGGTGGTCAACTTCACCATTATCGCCGTTAATTTTCTGGTCTTTTTTTTCCTGCAGGGGGGCGGCTCCAACCTTGAATTTACTTACGGCTATTCCACCGTGCCCCAGGAAATACTGACGGGGCGGGATATCGTTACCCAGGCAGCCGTTGTCCGCAACCCGGCAACAGGGGGCCGGGTGATGATGCCCGGCCTCACCAGAACCGCGATCCCCGTCTACTTCACCCTCCTGACCGCCATGTTCATGCACGGCGGCCTCATGCACCTTTTGGGGAACATGCTCTATCTCTTTATCTTCGGCGATAATATCGAAAACCGGCTGGGGCACCTGCGTTACCTGCTCTTTTATCTCGCCTGCGGCGTGGCCGCCTCCCTGGCGCATATCCTTGCAGGCGTGTTCTTCGGGGCCAACCTGTTGATCCCCATGCTCGGAGCCTCAGGTGCCATTGCCGGAGTACTGGGCGGCTATCTGCTGCTCTTTCCCCGGCGTCGGGTGCGGGTACTCATCTTTCGTTTCATCACCGAAGTCCCGGCAATCGCCGCCATCGGTGTCTGGTTTCTCTTTCAGGTGATCAGCGGTATGGGAGCCCTGGGACAGGGTGGCGGCGGAGTCGCCTACGGAGCGCACATCGGCGGTTTTCTGGCCGGTCTTGCCCTGGTGCGGATTTTTTAGGAGCAGGAGGGGCGCGGGATCAGGCGGGGCAGTGTCCGCTCTTTTCGGGAAAGAGCGAGAGCTGCAGCGGCGTGGTGACCACCCGGTTTCTGCCGGCGAGTTTGGCCGCGTACAGGGCCTCGTCCGCCCGCTGGATCAGCTCATCCATGCTCTCGTCGTCACGGAAGGAGGCCACGCCGAAGCTGCAGGTCACCCGGCGCTCAACGGGGAAGGAATATTCGGCGATGTTTTTTCGTAACTTTTCAGCAATCCGCGCACAGCGGTTGACGCTGCACTCGGGAACGAGGATGATGAATTCTTCCCCGCCCCAGCGGGCCAGGATATCCCCCTGGCGGATGTTTTTTCCAACCAGTATGGAGAGATGCTGCAAAACCTTGTCACCGGTCAGGTGGCCAAAGGTGTCATTGATATCCTTGAACTTGTCGATGTCGAAGAGGATGATGGAAAGGGGCGTGCGGTAGCGCCTGGTACGTTCCATTTCCTCGGTGAGGCGGCGTTTGAAATAGTTGCGGTTGTAGAGCTCGGTCAGCGAGTCGGTCGTCGCCTGTTTCTTGAGGATTTTGTTTATATATTCAAGTGACTTTTGGTATTTTTTCTGCTCGGAGATATCCTGGAAGGTGATCACTGTGCCGGTGACCCTGCCATCTTCCAGGTAGGGGGTGCAGACCACGGAAACCGCCACAAGGCGTCCGTCCTGCTTGGTAAAGGTGATATCGTCGTTTTTATGTGAAATTTCCAGCCGCAGGGTGTTGATGACAAAGTGTTCGTCTGCGGTGATCTTGCTGCCGTCGCTCCGCTGAATATGGACGGTTTCGTGGAACGGCTCACCCTGCAGAGCGGCCGCCGTGGTGCCGAGCAGGTTGCATGCCTCGGGATTGGCAAAGTTGATGATGCCCTTTTTGTCGGTGATGATGACGCCGTTTCCCAGGGCGTCCATCATGGCCTGCAGTCGTTTGTGGCCGCTTGCCAACCGTTTTTCTTCCTCTTCCCGTTCCTTGAGCACCAGGATCATTGCGTTGTACGCCTTTGAAAGCTGCTCAAGAATATAGGGGTGGCCGCTGATATCGTTTTTGGCAATACGGCTGGTCTGCTCAACCAGGGCCATGAGGTTGACCTGCAGTTGCCTGCTGGGATTGTCCGGGTTGTTCGGTTTCATCAACATGGTTGGTTTAGGGTGAAAAGAAGGTTGACTGCTAATAAAATTGTATAAAATCGCCGGTGGGAAAACAAGGCGAAGCGTGGTTTTTTCCCGGGGAACCGGCAAAGATACGGCTAGATAGGAAAGGGAGAAAGAAGCCTGGAAAGGGCTGGGAATAAACGATCAGCGGGAGGTGATCAGTTTCGGCAACGGCTGGTCGCGTTCGCGGCCACCCCAGTTGAGCTTGTTCCGTAAGATGGTGAAGTATCCCTTGTGGGGCGAGCTGATGAGCTGCAGCGGTTTGCCGGCCGCCTCCACGAGCAGGCAGTCATCCTGGTGCATATCCCAGGCGGGCCGGCCATCAATGATGATCTTGACATCCACGGAAGGCTCGGCCATCTGGGTGGTGATACGGGTGCGGGGAGAGAGAAGCAGTGGCCGGCTTCCAAGCATGAAAGGGCAGATGGGGGTGACCAGCAGGGTGTTCAGCTCGGGCTGGGCAATGGGTCCGCCGGCGGAGAGGTTGTAGGCGGTGGAGCCGGTGGGCGTGGCGATGATCAGGCCGTCGGCCTTGTATGTGGTGATATATTCACTATCGGCCCAGGCCCGGAAACGTACCATCCGTTCAGTATTGCTCTTGGCGATAACAACTTCGTTGAGGGAAAAAAGGGAGCGGCTCTTTTCCCCGTTTGCCTGCCTGTACAGCCTGGCCCTGAGCATCAGCCGTTTCTCCATGCGGATCTTGCCGGCGAGGATGGTCTCCAGGGCGGGATAAATTTCACTTGCCGCAACCTCGGTCAAAAAACCGAGGTTGCCCAGATTGATGCCGACCACGGGGATGTCAAGGCGGCTGGCCCGGGCCGCCACATGCAGCAGGGTCCCGTCACCGCCGAGGATGACCAGCATATCCATCTCCGCATCGATCTCGTCGATGCGAGTGGCGATGCGGCGCCTTTCAAACCAGGCGGCGAGTTCCTCGCCGATGCGGGCCGGTTCCGGGGCGTTCTGCTTGATGATGATGCCGACAAAGCGAATTTTCATTTCATCGGTGCCGGGGCATGATCTCCCGCCGGAGTGTTTTCAGGAAAGTTGACGCGATCTGTTGGTGGCCGCGGTCACGGCGGCCATGATTGCGCCGCGGACACCCGCCTCCTCAAGCACTTGAATTCCGGCAATGGTTGTGCCGCCGGGGGAGGTAACCCGTCCCTTGAGCAGGGCCGGGTGCTCTCCGCTTTCAACGGCAAGACGGGCGGAACCGAGAAAGGTCTGCAGGGTGAGTTCCGTTGCCGCATCCCGGGTCAGGCCGGCGCGTACGCCCCCGTCGATCATGGCCTCGATGAACGTGAAAACATAGCCGGGACCTGAGCCGCTGAGACCGGTAACGGCATCAAGCTGTTCTTCCGGCAGTTCCATACAGGTGCCCACCGCCTCCAGGATGATTTTCACCCGCTGCCGTCCTTCATCGCTCACTGTCCGGTTGGGTGAATAGGCGGAAGCGCCGCAGAGGACAAGCGCCGGGGTATTGGGCATGACCCGCACCGTCGGTATATCATGGCCAAGCACCGCCTCAATATCGTTCAAGGTGACGCCGGCGGCGATGGAGATTACCAGATGCTCTGCGTTGATGTGCCCCCTGTAGCTTTCCAGGACCTCGGACATAACCTGCGGCTTGACGGCGAGGATGATGGTGGAACACTTTGCACAAAGCCCGGAGGGTTCAATAATGGAAGAAATCCCATAGGTTTCCTCCAGGTAGCGGCGTCTGGAGGGAACCGGTTCCGCAACAGCGATCCGTGAGGGAGCAATGATTTTTGCCTGCAGGAGGCCGCGGAGAAGGGCTTCGCCCATCTGGCCGCCGCCGATTAATCCCAGTGAAGAGAGTTGCTCCATGACGTGATATCTCCTGATCAGAAAAAGGAAAGCGGGAAGTTTGACAGCCAGTCAAATCTAACCAATCCGCCGGAGAAATCACAGGAAAAAACCCGCGGACCGGAAAGTCGGCGGGTATTTGGGACGAAAAGAGTGCTCAGACCGCAAAGGAGGGGCTGTTGAGAGATGTTCCCTGGGCCTGCGGCAAAAGAAAGGGAAGGATACTGCTGGTTGCCGTTTTTGTGGCCGAGGTGACCTTGTGCAGGGATATCTTGCCGTTTCTGCGAAACTCAACCTGTTCCCAACACTCGGGATGTTTGGCTATTTCCCGCATCAGCCCCAGGTGCACGTCGTGTCCGGCCCGGTTGGCAACAACATGACCCAGAAGCGGGCAACCCAGCAGGGCCAGATCACCGATGAGATCCAGGACCTTGTGACGAACAAATTCGTCGCTGTAGCGCAGGCCGTCTTCGTTGAGTACGCCGCGGCGATCCCAGTGAATGGCGATGGTATTGTCCAGGGTGCCGCCCAGGGCCAGTCCCTGGGACCAGAGTTCTTCCACCTGTTCCACAAAGCCGAAGGTTCGGGCCTGGGCGATTTCATTAATGAAACGTTCAGGAGTGACCTCGACGCTGTACTCCTGCTCGCTGATGAGTTCGTTGTTGAAGTTGATTCTGCCGGTGATCTTGAAGCCGTGGTATGGTTTGATGGAAATGGACTTGTCACCGTCGGTGTATGAGATGGTTTCGGTGATGCGCAGGACCTTGCGCAGGGCGGACTGCCGCTTGCGACCGCTCTGTTTCAGAAGGTTGACAAAGGGGCCGGCGCTGCCGTCCATGATGGGCACCTCCGGTGAATCCAATCGTATATCGGCGTTGTCGATGCCGGTTCCCAGCAGGGCGGCGAGCAGGTGTTCGGTGGTGGCGATGCGGATTCTGTCGTTTCCAATGGTTGTGGCCAGCCTGGTATCCACCACCTGATCCATGCGGGCGGGCAGAAATTCATCATCTCCGGTATCGGTGCGGA
>Ga0256914_1000620_pt1 | contig 34672 bp, 24 predicted proteins | sample HulkmetaG_FD_191571 | JGI IMG/M metagenome (GOLD analysis project Ga0256914, IMG submission 191571) | Hydrothermal chimney microbial communities from Main Endeavour vent field at the Juan de Fuca Ridge, Pacific Ocean - Hulk | ecosystem: Environmental > Aquatic > Marine > Hydrothermal vents ... | reverse complement strand
GATAAATGAGATTATCAATGGTAAAAGAGGTGTTACGCCTAGCACAGCCTTGCGATTGGCAAAGTTTTTTGGGACATCGGAAGATTTTTGGCTAAGTTTGCAGCTTAGATGGGATCTTTACCGGGCCATGAAGAAGGAGAAAGATGTATTAATGCGTATTAAACCATTGAAAATAAAGCATAAAGTTGCAATGGCCTGAAAGAACTGGTAAGCCGCTCAAGCTGACCGCCAATCCGCTGCGCTCCTTGGCGGCAACTGACCCATGACGTAGGGCCTATTCCCGCCTTTCCTCCCTCAGGTTGTGTGTGGGGCTTTGCGTTTCCGCAGTTTGTCCGGCAAGGCACGACCCCCTTCTGTCGGAATGAAAAATGCAGAAATGCTCATTATCTCCTGTGAATATCTATTATGAAGATTAAGATCATATGTCAAAAACAATTCACTGATATTCCCTTGACATCTCTGTAGTCCAGTGGTAGAGATCACGTCTCAGTTGCTGACACCAATCTGCAGTTACGGCCAGCGCAGCAGATATGGCAGCAGCACACGCACAGACAATTCTGAATGGCGATGGGGTCCGCCTTGAACCGCAATTAAGCTGATGACTCCTATCTGACTACACGATAGGAGTATAGTAGCTATGTATCAGGCCATATGGGTAGGTATTGGCGGTTTTTGTGGGGCCATTCTCAGGTACATCATCAGCGGCCATATCCAGAACCTTTCACAGAGTATCTCTTTTCCTCACGGCACCCTTGCGGTAAATGTAGCCGGCTGTTTTCTCATGGGTTTGCTGTACTATCTCGCTGAGATGCGCATGGGCATCACGGCTGAGATGCGCCTGTCACTGATGATCGGATTTTTAGGTTCATTCACCACCTTCTCCACCTTTGCGAACGAGACCACCAACTTGCTGGAGTCACACCGGATATTCATTGCGCTGATAAATGTCAGTGCCCAGATATTCCTTGGAATATCTGGTATTCTTCTTGGACGCCTTGCCGGCATACTGATCTGGAGGAACTGAGATGGAACTTCCGTCTGAAGGTCAACTGCTTCGCATATTCATTGGCGAAAGTGACAAATATGAAGGACAGCCCCTGTACGAATGGATAGTTATGAAGGCCAGGGAGTACAGGCTTGCCGGTGCCACTGTAACCCGTGGCATAATGGGCTATGGGGCAAACAGCCACATACACACGTCAACCATACTGCGCCTTTCAACGGACCTCCCCATAGTGGTCGAGATCATAGACACGCCGGAAAAGATAAAGGTGTTCCTCTCCTTTATTGATGGCGTTATCAAAGAGGGGCTTGTAACCCTGGAACGGGCAGAGGTCAAGATATACAGGAGCCATACTACAGAGACCTGAGGTGCAGAGGCAATGTATCTGTTCACAGGGTACCTATCTGCTGCCTTGGAGTCTTCATTTACTGTTTCATATTAAAACTCCTGCCCGCCCTGCACTAATTTGGCAAGGGCTTGATGCCTCACTTGCATTGATACAGGGGGGCAGGAGAACGGCAGACAGAACTGACACGATTGTCAGGCCCATACAGGGGCGGAGAGGCAAGAATGGAAGCGCATCACACCTTCTCCATTGTTATCCTCCTGCCCATGAATCTGCCCGCTATCTCTGCGGTTGCAGGCGCCAGATCCGAGACATAGTAATGTTCGATGCGCTCCTGATCTCTCGTGTCCTCCCCTGCGGCAAGGCCATGTGACTCAAGATAGTCCCGCACGGCAATGGCTGTCTGGTGTGAAGGATCCACAGTGACGATGCGCCTGCCAGCCTTTGCCTGGATCACCTCCTTTAGCAGGGGATAGTGGGTACAGCCCATTACGAGAGTGTCTATCTGCCTGTCCTTCAGGGGTTTCAGATACTTTTTCACTATCATCCGAGTCTCGCGCCTTCTTAGCCACCCCTCTTCCACAAGCGGTACCAGCAGGGGACATGCCCTGCTGAACACACAGGCATGTGGCAGAAGTTCCGGGATCCTCCGGTCATAAACCCTGCTCTCCACAGTTGCCCTGGTACCCATTATCCCGATCCTGCCACTCCTGGTGACCTTGATGGCCTGGGCCACTGATGGAGATACCACCTCGAACACAGGCACTGAAAACTCCTGCGCAACTGCCGCAGAGGCTATGCTTGCAGCACTGTGACACGCGATCACAATGATCTCTGCCCCCTTATCTATCAGGAATCTGGTATCTTCCATTGCGTAGCGCGTGATGGTATCAGGGCTCTTTGTACCGTAAGGGGTGCGGGCAGTATCGCCAAAGTAGACCAGTGGCTGCCAGGGCATGAGCCTCCTTATCTCGCGTACCACGGTAAGACCACCTATACCTGAATCGAATATCCCTATCTTAACAGCCACTGCCATCTCCTGGTAACTGAATCACTATGAGGTCATTGACTCCAGGCACTCTGACAACATCTCCCTGAGTGCCATCTCCGCCCTGTCCAGTTCTCTGGTGTGTCCCTGTCTCACACAGTTGAAAAAATTCTCGCAGATCCCCCGTTGTTCCCTGTTCCAGCCGGCAGTCACCCCCTCAACCGGGACAGGTGCATCTTCATAGTCCCTGCGGCCGTGTGCCCAGGTAATTATATGGCGATAATATATCAGGGCCCGGTCCAGCAGCACATAGAATAGCTGTATGTTGGAGGCTGGCCCAACTATCAGCCGGTGGCTGTCCAGTCTGACACCGAGAAGGCGCCTGCCAGACAGGATGTCACGTGCCTTTAGCGCAGTACCCGCTGCCCCGAGCACACCACCAGCAGCAGTAAAGAGGCCCATTGAAAGGCCACCGTGCCCGAGATCAACTGCTGCCCCGGCTGCAGCCCCGCTCAAGGCCCCTGCTATCACCAGTTGTGTCTTGGACAGCCCAAGGAACTCCCATGTCTCCTGACTGAACAGGTCCTGATGCAATATTGCAGGCTCAGGCAGCCTGCAGTTGTAGACATTATGCCTGTACAATGCCCTGATCTTCTCATGGGCGCGGGCCTCCATAGATTTTGCGTATGAACGGTATTCCTGAAACAGCCTGTCCTGCAGGACGGAATCAGAAGACACCTCTGCCTCTCTGCGATACGAGATTATGTCCTGCAACATGGCTATTATGATCTCCACGCATTGCTCCCTGCGCTGTTTCCAGTCCTGCTCTATGGTATGGATCACACCGTTAAGCACAGAGGAGAGATCCTGGTCAATTGCCTTCAGACTCTCAAGTAGTTCCAGCCTTCCTGTATATGTTGCCCTGCATGAGTTGAACACGCGGACAGAATTGAAATGTTTCCTGAACTCCTGCTGCCACTGGGGAAGCCATGCGGTCTCGTTTGATTTGCAGTTTATGACTGACAGCCTGGGCCTGCCTATGAGGCGCAGTATCTCCATCTCCGCCCTGTCTATGCGGCGTACCGGCCTGGAACCGTCAACCACAAATATTATGCCTGAGGCATGCATCATGGGGGAGAGAAGCTCACAGTCATCCCTGAAGGTGGGGTCATCCCTGTGAGACTGGATAAATGAGGGCAGCATTTCACTGTCAGGCCCCTGGTAAGACTGCATCCAGCGCAGGGTGCGCAGGGGATTCTGGAAACCAGGTGTATCCACCAGGCGGATCACCTCTTTACCATCAATTACTACAGGAAACTCCCTGCACTCCTTGGTCTCTCCCGGAACAGGGCTTATGCGCACGCTGTCATCCTCTGCAAGGGTGGAGAGTACAGAGGACTTGCCCTCATTGGGATGCCCTGCAACAACGAATACCGGCACTTTGTCACGGATCTCTATATCGGGATTCATCATGTGCGTGTGCAATCTGATCCGCTGGCAGGGACAGATGCCTCCATAGCCTCCCCTGGCGTGCAGGATACAGCGACTCTCTCCACACGGATTTCAGGGTCTCCGATAGCGTCCACCTTCTGTTGCCATACAACAAACTCTTCATGGCTCACTGGCATAAATCCGCCGTCTGGTTGAGGCCTGCCCACAAGCCCTATGATTATGGAGCACTGGGGCCCAAACAGGGTTCTCATATCTTTTATAAGTAACAGGGTCTCCTGAATAGGAGGCTGCCAGCCCTCCTGTACGAACAGGATGGAATCAGGCCGGTCACTCCCTGAAAGATGCTCTCGCACCTGCCTGCCGCAGGGATCATGAAGCAGATCACAAGCCTCGTCTATACCAAGCACTGCCTGCGGGATCAGCCCCAGCCCGTGAGTGAGGCAGGTGACATTATCGTACCCTATTATATCCAGAAGCTCATCGGATAAAATCACCAGAACTGATTCATGGGTATTGCCCCTTTGATCCGGGTCTGCCTCACGCACGGATTCCTGGCCAGCAGGCTGCGGATGGCCTGCTGGCCTGTCACCATGATCTCCTGCCAGACCTGTATCTTTCACCACCTCACACTTTCCCGCAGTGGACAAATGCGGCCCTGTCATCCTGCGCACAATAGCCCTGAAACACAGGGCACGAAACTTCAGGCCCGCCAGGGTTTTTGAAAGCATGAACCTGCCATAGAAAAACAGCAACAACCGCGGCAGCAGCCCGTAGAACAGAAGACACAGACAGAGAAAGGGCCACCATGATACCAGATCGGATGTGGCAAGATGGTATATTCCTTCCTTCAGGATCATCCTGGTCCCCTCCACCTGTTCAATGCCAGGAAAGGCCACCCCTGCAGGCATGAACCACGACCACGGCGTGGCAAGGAATTGCACGATGCGATACACGGTTTCAGAACCTATCTGCAGGGTGGACTGCCACCCAAACGCAAGGTCAGACCCTGCCACCCGCAGCAGGGTGGCAGCAAGCGCACCTGCATTGAACCCCATACCAAACAACTGGAACAGGATGAAGAAGGGCCAGAACAGGAGGTTGCCATATACCTGGCGTCGTGCCCTTATACGGCCCAAAAGCGCATGGATGTCCATGTACCGGGCCTGATCCATCCTGTTATACACTGCCCTTGACAGCCGCCTTGCCACCATTGAAAACAGCCTGGAGAGCAGGGACAGTGCAGGCGAGGCAAGGATATCCCTCTTTATGAATGCCCTGGCAAGGTATGCCAGCACGGCACATGACAAAAGCAGTAGCTGGGGAAGCACCAGGACTGCAAGGAACAGAAAGACATTTACAGGTGTCCTGCCGCTGTAGGCAAGCAGGGAGAGCGCGATGCCAGCCCCTGAAAGCACACCTGAAAGCGGAAGGAGCCATGAAAATATGCCATAAACCTCTTTCCAGACAGTACCCGGCAGGATCATCCCCTGCCTTGATGTCACGTCCTGGCGCATGGCCCTGAGCCATTTCCACAGGAGAAGACTGGTATCGTGATCACATGAACCTGAACCGGGCTGCGCCACCTCCCTCAGAAAGAGCTGCCTGTCCCTCTGAACAAGAGATTCCTCCCCGCCCTGTCTCTCAGCCTGGATGTCATCCAGGTAAACAAGGTACTCCAGATCTATTATATCAGGCACACTCCAGACTGTTTTCATAAGATCAGCAGTTACGCTCCATAAACATAAGGTCGAAAATCACAAGACGGTACGGTCAGAATCCGACGGTTCCAGTGATTCCAGATATCTCTCTATTGCCTTCAGGGATTTGCGGCCAGTAACCATGAAAACCGTGTTGCCTGCATAGAGCCTGTCCGGGCCGTGAGGGACTATGATCTTCTTGCCCCTGCGCTCATCGAGGACCCCTGCAAAGATGCAGTTCCCGGAAAAGGCAGGGTCCTTTGCAAGCTCCTGCACGGTTATACCCTCTGGAGGCCACTGGTCCGGTATCCTGAACATGATAAGCTGTGCCTGCCCCTGTTCAAGCGTGGTTATCACCCTGATGACAGGGCTTTCAAGCTCTATGATTACCTTGTGACGCAACATGGAGTTCATGTCACAGAGGTGGGTTACGCCAGCCAGCCTGTACGGTTTCTCATATGAGGGATCACGCATCTTTGCCATTATCTTGGGCACTCCCTCACTCTTTGCAAGGAGGGACACTGTCAGGTTGTCTGTATCGCGGTACAGCACAGACAGCATTACATCGGCCTGGCCGATCCCTGCCTGCTTCAGCACCTCGATATCCCTGGCGTCACCATGCACTGTGACCACGCCACTCTGCGCATACAGGGCCTGGCACTTGTCGCGGTCACGGTCAATGACCACCACGTCATGTTTGTGATCGGAAAGCTCCCGGGCCAGGGTAGACCCTGCGATACCGCCGCCTGCAATTATGATATACATGTGATCACCCCCGCACTCCTGTGATGCAGCTCTTTCCGGCAGGTCTTTTCATCGCTGATGACACACCTACCAGTCGTAAATTATCTCCCATCTGGTACTGAAGGGCTGACTGTCTGGAGTAAAGGTGACATTAATGGTCCTGCCCCTGCCCTCACCTCTACTCTTCTGCTCGTTCCAGAGACGCAAACCTATTGCCGGTACAGGCTTTCCGTCTTCACCCTGCAGCCAGAACTCCTTCTCTTCAATAACCTTCCACATGGTGCCATCCTGCCTGTCCCTTACACGCTCGCCGGTACGCGGCAGCTCAAGTTTCTCGCGCAGGTCCTTGAACTTGTAAGGAGAACGCTCCCCATAATCAAGCACCTTCTCTCCCATGATCATGATCCCTATGGCACCGAGCGGGGCAGTGAGCAGTATGGAGAGCACTGCTATGGCAAGTATCAGATCACCGGATGCCACGCCGTAGGCCAGTGGTACTGCGCCAATGGCAGCCTGTACCGTTGCCTTTGGAATATAGGAGATGATGCAAAATATCTTCTCCTTCATGGTAAAGGGGGTACCCATAAGGCTGATATAGGTACCAACGCTCCTGAATATCAACCCAATCAATATTACAAGGGAACCTGCAAGCCCTGCATCCCACGCGACCTTTATGTTGACCTGTGCTCCTACCAGCACAAAGAGCAGCAACTCTGCGAACACCCACAGCTTCTTGAGTTTCTGGGACATGAGGTGGGCAATGGGCTCCGATTTTTCCAGGATGATAAAACCGATCGCCATGACACCAAGGAGGCTTGCCACCGGAACAGTCCCCTCCAGCCTCTTTTCTATCCATGTGAGCACTATGGATACGCCCAGCACCATGAGGGTGCGTTTTGGGGGCCTCCAGTCGTACTTTTCAAACAGTATCCACAGTATATAGCCCGGTATAAGGCCGATCAGTATGCCAAGGGTGATGGACACGGGAACTTCGGCAAGTTTGGCCCATATGTTGACCTCACCCCCTCCATACATACCCAGGAATATGGTAAACAGGACGATTACAAACACATCGTCGATGCTGGATGCAGCGAGTATCAGGGTGGGTATCCCCTTTTTGGCCCCGCGGCCCCTGTCCATGAAATCAATCATGAGGGGCACCACCACGGCAGGAGACACGGCCCCCAGGATGGAGCCAAGGATTGCGGCATCGAGGTAGGAGATTCCAAGGAGGGGAGGGGCGCAGAGTACGACACCTGCTATCTCGAAAAGTGCAGGCACGGCACTCATGAGAAGGGCTGTGCGTCCAACCCTGTTGAGGGTATCCCGTCGCAACTCAAAACCGGCCCGAAGCAGTATGACTATGAGTGCTATCTTTCTGAAGTCACCGGATACTGCCATCATCTCCGGTTTTATGAGACCCAGCACATAAGGACCGGCGATTACCCCGACAAGCAGCATGCCCACAAGCCCTGGGAGCTTCATCTTCCTGAATAGATAATCACCGGCAAGACCACATAAAATTATTATGGCTATACTGAAATCCATCATCTATCTCCTTTCAGGACGTGATGGGGCATAATACACCGGTAATAGGATTTTGCATGGAACCTGAATTGAGCGTTTCAAATCATGTGAAATCTTGTTTTGTCTTTAATTACAGTAAATTAATGTTGTTTTTTGTGAAATTAGCCGTCACCCAACGGGTTTGCTGTAACTGTTTTTTTCCTACATAATTTGAAACCGCTACGGGATTCCCAATTTCGCATGATCTGCTGCCTCGGAGTCTTCGCTTACCTGTCGGATATTTGAAGTACAACAGTACGTATGCGTATCCTCCGCCTTGCACTCATGCAAACTTGGGAATCGCTCAATTCAGGTGGAATAAACATGGAACAGAGGGCCAGCCCCATATCTGGTACACGGGGCAGGCAGGTCCCCTGGAAGAGCGTACCGGTTTACTGCATACGAATATGCATCATCCTGCTGAACAGGCAGGCAAGGGGGATGATCTCCAGCCTTCCTGCAAGCATGCCGGCTGTATATGCAAGTTTTATTACCCAGTGCATGGTGGCCATCTCGTGTACGGAGAAGTAGAACGGCCCCATGTTTCCCATGGCAGAGGCCATACCCGAAAATGACTGCCAGGGGTCAAGGTCAGAGAATACCGCGGTTACGGCAGCTCCGGCACATATGAGCATGGCCCATATCCAAAGCAGGGAGGCAATCTGCTGGACCTCTGAGTCCGGGATGACACGGCCCGAGGTGACAACAGGGATGACACACCTTGATGGGCTTAATATGCGTTTTATATGGGTCTGGAAGGCCCTTGCAAGGATGCCGAAACGCATCACCTTGATCCCTCCGGCAGTTGAACCCACACACCCGCCTATCACCATTAGGATCATGAATATCTGTCTGCTGACAGCGTGGAAACACGGCGAGTTGATGTCCTTGGTGAGGTAGCCTGTACTTGTAAGGAGAGAGGCGGTCTGAAAGAGTGCGGAACGGAACACCTCATGAAGCTCATGGACAGAGGGCAGGTGCTCTGCAAATGGCACACCCATACGGTTGAAATGATCCAGGCATATTACAAGTACGGAACCAGCAAAGATACCCCAGTACCACTTCATTTCAAAATCAAAGAACAGGGCGCCTGTCCTTCCTGTGAGTACCTTGTAGTGCACCAGGAAATTGATGCCCCCTGCAAGCATGATCACAGTTACAGCATATTCCAGCAGTTCCGCATGGGCAAACCCGTGGGCTGCATAGAATCCAACACTCTGGTCATGGGTTGAGAATCCGCCTGTGGATATGCATGTGAATGAGTGGTTCAGGGCATCGAACACACTCATTCCAAGGGCAGTGAACATCAGAAAAGAGACCACTGTAAACAGGGAGTAGATGGCCCAGAGTATCTTGAGCGTATTGAATATGCCTGGAACAGGCCTTGAGATATTGATCTTGTGCCCCTCTGCCGAGAACAGGGCTGCTGCAGCACTGCCGCCCCTGAAGCTCACTGCCAAAAAGAAGGTGAGGATGCCAAGCCCGCCCAGCCACTGGGTGAATGAACGCCAGAACAGTATGCTCCGCGGCATGGAGTCAAGGCCCTCAAACACCGTGATGCCCGTTGTGGTAAAACCGCTGGTGGCCTCGAAAAAGGCATCCACGAAACTCTTGTGCAGGCCGGTCATGAAGGGCACTGCCCCTGCCATGGCACAGAGAATCCAGCCAAGGGCCGTGATGATCATTGCCCCGTGCAGGGATGGTGTGTGAAAGGAGGTGTTTTTCTGAATGATGAGGCCCAGCACAAGACATGCAGAGGCAGGAAGTGTGAAGACAGTATAACTGATACCGTGCAGGGCACTGTCATTATAAATCCACCACGGGATCAAGGGGATGAGCATGACGATGCCAAGGACAGAGAGCAGGGCACCAAGGTAATTGAGTATGCATGCCCCCTCGCTGTTCAGTATGGCTGAGCTTGATCCTCTCATCAGTTATGCTGCATGGCGGCAAGCGCCACGCCTGCAAGCCCCTTGTCTATTTCTGATCACTCCAGGACAGGATTATCCCTGCTGTCAGCTCGGCAGTCTTGACCATATCATCCAACAGTATGAACTCACTGGTGGTGTGGACGTTCTGCATGCCTATTCCCATTATCAGGGTATCAAGTCCCTTTGAGTTCAGTATGTTGGCATCGCTCCCGCCCCCTGTGGTCTCTATGCGCAGCGACCTGCCTGCCGCCGCTGCGGCCCTGGTTGCAGCAGCAACCAGGGGATGATCTTCCGGCACTGACATGGCAGGGTAGTCGTGAAGCACCTCGCTCTGTACGAACGGGGGAGCGGGCGCACTGTCATGTCCAGTGTCACCGGTCTGCCTCTCCCTTTGGACCTGCCGGGCAACCTTGACGAATTTGCCAATAATGGCATCCTGTACCTCTCTAAGGGTAGTGCTGTTATGGCTGCGCACCTCACCCTCGATATGAACCAGTTCCGGCACGATATTGGTAGCCTTGCCACCGCAGATGGTCCCCACGTTGGCAGTGGTCTCATGGTCAATCCTGCCGATTGGTATCTGGGCAAGGGCCTGTGCCGCAACCTGTATGGCATTTATTCCCTCTTCAGGGTTGATCCCTGCATGTGCAGCCCTGCCCTTTACATCTATGGACAGGCGCACGGCCTCAGGTGCCCTGTTTATGAGGGTGTCAGGGTCAGTTGTGTCCAGTGCATATCCTGCCCTGGCCCGGATCAGGGAGGTATCCAATGCCTTTGCACCAAGCAGGCCTATTTCCTCGCACACGGTAAGCACGATATCCACTGGACCGTGCGATACCTGCTGCTCCCTGAAGCACCTGATGACCTCAAAGAGTATGGCAATGGCAGCCTTGTCGTCCGAACCCAGCACGGTTGTGCCGTCGGTTCTGAAGACAGATCCGTCAAACTGGGGAATTATGCCTCGGCCCGGCTCCACCGTATCCATATGGGCATTGAAGAACAGGGCAGGTGCGTCAATATCGCCATCAACATGTATGAGCAGATTCCCGCACTGTGATCCTGTGGCCTCCATGGAGTTGTCAAAACGGGCAGAACACCCCTTAAAGGCCTCAAAATTTCTCTTGATCCATTTTGCAACAGCCTCCTCTTCCCTTGAAGGGCTGTCAATTCTCACAAGGTTCATGAACGTCTCTGCAAGCCTCTGCCTGTTTATCTTCATTTTTCCTTGCTCCGTCCGGCCCTGCCCGACCTGCTGCCTTTGTCCTTTGCCCTGGAGCCGCCAGTCCCTTTCTTGCGCTTGCGGCCTTTGGGCTTTTCCTCCTGCTCCACCCAGGGCTTTGGGCCAATGGCGAGCTCAAGGACCTGGTCCATGTGGCGAACCGGCTTGAATTCTATCTTCTTTCTGACCTTTGGCGGTATCTCCTCAAGGTCCTTGAGATTCTGCTCAGGGATTATAACAGTGGAGATTCCTTCACGCAGGGCAGCAAGGGCCTTTTCCTTGAGGCCACCTATTGGCAGCACCCTGCCGCGCAGGGTTATCTCGCCGGTCATGGCTATGTCACGATCCACAGGCCGCTCTGTTAGCGACGAGATCAGGGCCGTGGTCAGGGTCACCCCTGCAGAAGGCCCATCCTTTGGGATTGCCCCGGCAGGCACATGGATATGGATATCTGTATCATCAAAGATATCGGAGTCTATTCCAATATCCTCTGCCTGGCTCCTTGCATAACTTAGCGCTGCCTGGGCAGACTCTTTCATGACCTCTCCGAGCAGACCGGTAAGGGTAAGGTTTCCCTTGCCTGGCATGAGGGTGGCCTCTATCTCAAGTATCTCTCCGCCGTAAGGGGTCCATGCAAGGCCAGTTGCAACCCCAACCTCACTCTTTTCCCTGAGCTGGTCCGGCAGATACTTTGGCACACCGAGAAAACGGTGAAGATTGGCACCTGTCACCCTGTAACTGCGCTCCTCACCCTCTGCGATACGAAGGGCGACCTTTCTGCACAGTGCCCCGATCTGGCGTTCAAGTTCCCTGAGCCCAGCCTCTTCGGTGTACTCCTCTATTATCCGCTCTATGGCCTTTGGAGATATCTCTATCATGCCGGGCTTCAGTCCATGCTCCTTGAGCTGGCGCGGGATCAGATACCTTTCGGCAATGGCCTTCTTGTCCTCAGAGGTGTAGCCTGACAGCTCTATAATCTCAAGACGGTCAAGCAGCGCCGAGGGGATTGTATCTGTCACATTTGCAGTAAGGATAAACATCACCTTGGAGAGATCAAAATCCACCTCGAGATAGTGATCCGAAAAGGTGTCGTTCTGCTCAGGATCCAGCACCTCCAGCAGTGCCGCAGCAGGATCTCCCCTGAAGTCTGCCCCTATCTTGTCCACCTCATCCATCATGAACACAGGGTTGTTGGTGCCGGCACGCTTGATTCCCTGGATGATACGTCCAGGAAGTGCCCCTACATAGGTACGCCTGTGCCCCCTGATCTCCGCCTCGTCCCTTACGCCGCCAAGGGAGATGCGTACAAATTTTCTGCCAAGGGAACGGGCAATGGAACGGCCAAGCGATGTCTTGCCAACACCAGGCGGACCCACAAAGCAGAGAATGGGACCTTTTGCCTTGCGGTTCAGCCTGCGCACGGCAATATATTCCAGTATACGCTCCTTGACCTTTTCCAGGTCGTAGTGGTCCTCATCAAGTATCTTGCGGGCACGCTTTACCTGCAGCTTGTCCCGTGACGACACGGACCAGGGAAGCTCTGTAAGCCAGTCTAAGTAGGTCCTAACAATGGTTGCCTCAGAGGAGTCGGGGTGCATTGAATCAAGACGCCTGAGCTGCTTCAGGGCCTCTTTCTCTGCATCCTCCGGCATGTCCGCCTCCTTGATCCTGCGGGCATACTCCTCGGAATCCATTGACCTGTCATCGATATCTCCAAGTTCCTTCTTTATGGCGCGAAGCTGCTCCCTGAGGAAGTATTCACGCTGCGTGCGCGTCATCTCCTCCCTGGCCTCTGACTGTATCTTTGCCTGCACAGTGGAGACCTCAAGCTCCCTTGCAAGGAGCTCACTCACTGCCTTGAGCCGTTCCACCGTACCTGTCATCTCCAGGAGTTCCTGGGCCCTGGAGGTCTTGATCTGCAGATTTGATGCGACCAGGTCAGCCAGTCTGCCGGGATCCTCTATGCTGGCCATGAGTGCGCCTATCTCAGGGGTATAGACCCCCCTTAGATTCAGCAGCTTCTCTGCCTGCTCCCTGATATTTCTCATCAGGGCCTCCACCTCCACAGAGAGTTCCTCATCCAGCTCCTCACGCTCCTTTGGCACTATTCTTACCCTGAAGTAGGGCTTTTCCTGGACGAATTCATGGATATCCGCCTTGATCATGGCCTGGGCCAGTATCTTCAGACGGCCATCGGGAAGCTGAAGGGTCCGCATGATGGAAGCCACCACACCGGTACGGTACAGGTCTTCCGCAGTAGGGGTCTCCTCGTCTGCCACCTTCTGTGAGGTAAGGAATATGAGCCTGTCACTGGCCAGGGCCTCGTTTACTGCGGCAACCGAGGTCTCCCTGCCCACAAAGAGCGGCACGATCATGGACGGAAAGATGATCAGGTCCCTCACGGCCATGAGCGGCAACTCCTCTGGTATCTCTATGGAACCGCTGTCCTCTATTTCAAGCATATCAGTAATGCTGTCTTCTATCTCCATCTATTATGTCTATCCTCGTATATATTTTAAATTTGACCTCAATTGAGCGTTTCAAATCATGTGAAATCTTGTATTGTCTTTGATCACAGTGAATTAATGTTCTCTTTTGTAAAATTACCCGCCACCGCCTTGCATCTCATGCAAACCTGGGGATCGCTCAATTAAGGTTTCAGCACCCTTCGCCTGCCTGATGACAGGCAACCAGGTGATCAGGGCCTATCTCAACCCACTGGGGGCGCACCGCAAAGCACTGCTGTTTTGCCTGTGGACATCTCAATGCATATGCGCATCCGCTGTCAGGGCCAGGGCCGGTATCTGATGTGACAGGCGTATTGCCGGACAAACGCAGGGGGGAGGCCTTGCGCCTTTCAGGATCAGGCAGGGGTACTGCGTTCAGCAGATAGCGGGTATAGGGATGACACACACTGTATTTTCCAGCCCCATGCCCTTGGAGAAAATTTCCTCCAGGCATGAGTTCCATCAACTGGCCCCTGAACATCACGGCCACCCTGTGACTCACAAACTGGATTATGGGCAGGTCGTGAGAGATAAAAAGATAGGTAAGCCCCTTCTTCTCCTGCAGGTCCAGCAGGAGATTGATGATCTGTGCCTGAATGGAAACGTCCAGTGCAGAGGTAGGCTCATCCGCAATGATGAGATCAGGATCAGTGGCCAGGGCCCTTGCAAGGCCAATGCGCTGTCGCTGGCCGCCTGAAAATTCATGTGGATACCGGTCTTCGATCCCTGCACCGGAAAGCCCTGCGATACTCAACAGTTCTCTCACCCTGGCCCTGTAGTTGCCATCAGGGCACAAGCCGTGAATTTTGAGAGGTTCCCTCAGTGTCTGATATATGGTCTTTTTGGGATTCAGAGAAGAGAAGGGGTCCTGAAATATCATCTGGGCCTTCTGTCTGAAGGCCCTGCGCTGGACCCTGTCCTGGAGGGCGATATCAACACCCCTGAACAGCACCCTGCCCTTTCCTGGACGTTCCAGTCCCAGGGTGATCCGTGCAAGTGTTGACTTGCCGCACCCACTCTCGCCTACCAGTCCGAGTATCTCGTTCTTCCTGAGCTCCAGACTGACATCATCCAGGGCCCGGATATCCTTTCGCCTGCCTGAAAAAAAGCCCTCCCTGACAGAATATGTCCTGCTGACCCCTTGCAGGGAGATCAAGATATCCTTCATTGAATATATTCACACACCTGCCTGCAGGGAAACAGGTGTCTGGTCCACCGCCTCCTGCCACTGCAGACGGGGTGCATCTGCCCACAGGCCTTCCAGATCGTAGAATGAACGAACCGGTTCGTAAAAGATATGAACTATACAGTCGTCGTAGTCCATGAGTACCCACTTGGACTCTGTTTCGCCCTCGATCCCCTTGCATCTGATCTTCTTTTTCCTGAGACTGCGGCGGATTTTTCCTGTAATACCCTCCACATGTCTCGTGGAACGACCGTGGGCAATTACAAAAAAGTCGGCAAAGGCAGACATGCCCCTTATATCAAGCACCACGATGTCTTCGCCCTTGTTGTCATATATGGCCCGGGCAATTTCCACTGCCCTCATGCTTTCAGCGTCCGGTTTTGATATAACAATGTCAGGGCTGCCCTTTGGGGCAACCCGGGAATTATCAGTTGTCTCCAGATTTTCTTCTACTGCGTACAGTCTGTTTGTCTCCATATACTCTCTTACATTCTCCGGTACGAGGTACCGTACTGACTGGCCCCTGCAGGCCATTTTTCGAATTGAAGTGCCTGAAATATCAAGACGGGTGACCCTGTGGAAAAATATTCCGTTGCCACTGCCGTTTTCAAACCATCCGTTCTCATGCCGTATGAAACCGGGCCACGCCCTGCTGATTATGGCCGCAGTCTCATCACAGGGTGTATCTTTCCTGCTCATAATAATTATTGAACAGAAATCCACAAGCCCCTGGTACTCTTTCCACTTTTCTATTTCCAGAAAGGCATCGGCCCCCATGATAAAGAAAAATCTGCGGCTGCTGCCGTATCGCCGGTTAAGCTCTCTCAGGGTATCAATCGAAAAAGAAGGGCCTGGCCTCTGTGACTCCATATCCAGGACCTTGAACCTGCTGTTGCCAGCAATGGCAAGCTCAACCATACGCAGCCTGTGCCTGAACGGGCTGATGCCCGGTACATCCTTGTGAGGGGGCCTTGCCGCAGGTATGAACCATATTTCAGAGAGGTCAAAGGCCTCCCTCACCTCTTCGGCAGTTCTCAGGTGCCCATTATGAATGGGGTCAAGGGTGCCGCCAAATATGCCTGTTTTCCGGAATTCTCCTTTCAGAACTGTCTACTCCCTGACCTGACCGTTTCCAAAGGCTATGAACTTGGTTGTCGTAAGCTCCTCAAGGCCCATCGGCCCGTAGGCATGCAGCTTGGAAGTACTTATGCCGATCTCTGCACCAAGGCCAAGCTGCCCGCCATCGTTGAAACGGGTGGATGCATTGGTAAGCACGAGCGAGGCATCCACCTGGGCCATGAACCGACGGCTCCTGGCATAATCATTGGTCACAATGGCTTCGGTGTGATTTGAACCATACCTGGCGATATAGTCCATGGCCTCCTGCATGGAACCGACCACCTTGACTGCCAGTATCAGGGCTAGGAACTCCTGCCCGTAGTCCTCGTCGGTTGCAGGGACTGCATTATCAAGAATGGAACAGGTCCTGGGACACCCCCTGATCTCAACACCTGCCTTGCCAAATGCCTCTGCCATCACAGGCAGAAATTTCTCTGCCACTGCTTCATGGACCAGCATGCCCTCCATGGCATTGCACACGCCAGGGCGCTGCACCTTGGAGTTGAAGCATATCTCCCGAGCCATATCAAGATCAGCATACCGGTCCACATAGACATGGCAGACTCCCTTGTAATGTTTGAGCACAGGGATGCTGGAGTGTTCCACCACAAACCTTATCAGTCCCTCTCCCCCCCTGGGGATTATCAGATCAATCTCCTCTTCGCGCTTCAAAAGCTCGGTCACTGCCGAACGGTCAGTGGTTGGGACCACCTGCACAGCATCACCTGTCACAGAAAGTGATGCAAGGGCATCCTGGATCACTGCCGCAAGGGCCAGGTTTGAGTTGATTGCATCAGAGCCGCCTTTGAGGATAATGGCATTTCCAGCCTTCAGGCAAAGCCCTGCCGCATCTACTGTTACATTTGGCCTGGATTCATAGATCATGCCAATGACACCGAGAGGAATCCTGACACGGCCCACCTGGAGCCCGTTGGGACGTATCCACATGCCAGGGACCTCTCCAACAGGATCAGGCAGGGCAGCCACCTCGCGCAGACCCTCTGCCATGGAGTCTATAACCTTGTCTGACAGGGCAAGCCTGTCTATGAAGGCGTCTGAAAGGCCCTTTTCCCTGGCGGCCTCAAGGTCCTTGGCGTTTTCCTGCTGAAGAGATGCCTTCCTTTCAACTATCAGATCAGCAGTCTTCAACAGAAGATCATTCTTTACAGAGGTGGAAAGGCATGCCACCTCCCTTGAGGCCCTGCGGGCCCTGATTGCCATGTCTGCTATAAGGTCTTTACAGTCCATATTTTCTGAAGCTCCTCCTGAAAATGCTACTCTTTTCTGAATTGAGGTTTTTCATATTTGAAATGCTGAATCGGGACAACAAACCCTAATTCCAGCAACTCTACTCCATAATGACCAGATTGTCCCTGTGAATTACCTCGGTCTCTGCATCATGCCCCACGATTTCACATATGCTGCCGCTCCTGCAGCCGCAAATCTTGCGTAACTCTTCAGAGCTGTAGTTGGTGATCCCAACGGCTATCTCATCCCCATGCTGACCCATGACGGAAAGACAGTCACCAGCATCAAATTCACCGGACACCTGTTTTATTCCCACGGCAAGCAGACTCTTCATGTTGTGCACCAGTGCCCTCTCTGCCCCGGCATCGACCTCAACAGCTCCCTTTCTCGTCAGGGCAAAGGCGATCCAGGGCTTTCGGCCCTTGAGTTTGCGGTTATGCCCTGGCAGAAATAGTGTGCCCACATCCTCTCCGCTGAAGACCCGCTCGATGATGTTCTCCTGCCTACCCCCAACTACCAACATTGGTATTCCGCACGCATTGACCATTCGGGCCGACTCCAGCTTGGAACGCATGCCGCCCCGTCCGGCCCGGCCCGGGGTGTCACCGGCAAGGGCCATGACAGAGGCATCTACCCTGCTAACCAGCCTGATCAGCCTGGCGTCCGGATTCTTCCTGGGATCACTGTCATAAAGCCCGTCGATGTCACTGAGACACACCAGCACCTCTGCCTCTGCCACGTTTACCAGCAGGGCTGCCAGGGCATCGTTGTCCGTAAACTGCAGTTCTTCGGTTGCCACTGTATCATTCTCGTTGATGATGGGGATTACTCCCCAGTCATGCAGGGTCTTGATTGTATTTTTCGCATTCACATAACGGTGACGCGGTATCAGGCCGTCTCTCGTAAGCAGTATCTGGGCCACTGTGAATCCGTATTCTTCAAAGGCATCTTCATATACCTGTATGAGTCTGCTCTGGCCAATGGCTGCCATGGCCTGCTTCTCAGGCACGGTCCTTGGCCTGGGCATACCAGGGAGCTTTCCCAGGCCGGCTGCAATGGCGCCGGAAGAAACCACGGTTACCCGCCGGCCCTGTCCCTTGAGCCATGCGATCTGTCTGCACAGGTGGTGTATGACCTCAAGGTTCAGGCCATTGTCATCGGCAAGCACCGCACTGCCAATTTTGATTACCACTGAGTTGACGTTTTTGAGAAACTGCCTGTCAGAATCAATATTTTCAGATGAGACTGGTATGGTAGTCATTAAGAAATGTCTTGTTCAGTATTTTTTAAAGGCCGGATTGGGTGGTACCTATTCCACTTAGGGAACGACACCGTAAATTTTATGGATTTTACAGGTAAAATAATCCAACTTTCACCTCACTTCCAGTATTTCCCCAAACTTTCATGTTGTCCCGATTGGCAGGCATATCCACCTGGCATGAAAAGCTGCCGTGACGGTACGGTTTCTCACAATTTCTCACAATGCCCCGTTGGATTTGACTTTTTTAAACGATCGTTTAAAATGCCTGTTTAAGGATAATATGCCAATGTCTTCCCGGAACACCCAAAAACGCATACTTGATACTGCTGAACACCTTTTCGCATCCAGAGGATTTCACAAGACATCTCTGAGAGAGATTACGCGACAGGCAGGGGTCAACATTGCAGCAGTAAACTACCACTTTGGAAGCAGGCAGGCCCTGATCAGAGAGGTTGTTCTGAGAAGGCTGCGCCCCATAAACGATGAACGTATCCGCCTTCTGGAGGCATTGAAGCACACCGCCCTCACAGGGGACGGGCCTGTATCAGTGGGCCAGATACTTCGCGCCTTTCTGGAGCCGTCTGCCACATTCCTGAAGAATGAACCTGCTGCCGGAGACTTTGTGCGCATAATGGGGCAGGGCATGGTCGATCCGGACGAATCCATCAAACATCTGTTTCTTGAGCAGGTACAGCCGGTATTCATACTTATGATACAGCTTTTGAAACAGGCGCTGCCAGGCGTGCCTGAACCTGTAATTCATATGCGGCTGCACTGTTTCATCGGTGCCTTTGCCCACTGGATGCGGCTTATGGGCAGTACATCCGAAATATCCGGGCCTGGCGTGCATGAAAATTCACCTGAGGAGGTAATGGACGTAATAGTATCTTTCTGCCAGGCAGGCATGGAGGCGCCACTATGACATGGCCAGGGGGGATATCAGCCCGGGGAATGGCTTTCTCTGCTGATCGGCATTCCAGCCTTGTCCTGCGGCTGATACTGCTGTTCCTCACTGTTTCAGTGTTGCAGGCATGCAGCCTGCACAAGAGCATGGTCCCTGACCAGGGCTCTGTTGTGCATATGCCGGAAAGCTTTGCCAATCAGATCGGGCCGAATGCAGGAAAATGGACAGGTGACAGGTGGTGGAAGTCTCTTCACAACCCGGAACTTGACAGGCTCATCAGTGACGGGCTCATAAACAACTTGGACATTACAGTAGCCCTGGAGCGCCTCAAGCAGGCCAGGGCTGCCGCAGGCCAGGCTCAGGCCGCACGCCTGCCGTGGATAGGCTTCAACCTGGACTCCAGGAGAAGCAAGCACCCCTCCATTCCAGAAGACATAACCGGAAACACCTATGAATTTTCCCTTGCGGCAAGCTACGAGATCGACCTGTGGCAGAAGTTCAAATCCAGGGCCGATGCCGCTGAATTCATGGCCGGGGCCGCCAGGGAAGACCTGAAAACAGCCTACATCAGCGTGGCCGCCCAGATCGCTGACCTGTACTATATGGCCATGGAGCAGGAGGCACAGCTCCGGCTTATTGACGCAATAATCCGCTCCAGCTCAAAGACACTTGACCTGGTATGGAACCGCTACGAGGCAGGCATAGCAGAGCCGGTGGATGTCTACCAGGCACGCCAGACCCTGGAATCCGCAAGGTCCAGGCGTCCGGTATATGAGGCAGGCGTCAAAAAGGCAAACCACGCACTGTCCATCATGCTTGGCCGTGTGCCTGATCCAGGACTTATCAAGACAGGATGTGACCTGCCTGCAAACATAGCCCCGCCTGAGACAGGGATACCTGCAGGGCTTCTCGCAAACAGGCCTGATGTGCATGCAGCCTGGCTAAGGCTCAAGGGCTTTGACGCATCGGTTGCCGCTGCGGTGGCTGATCTCTTTCCCTCTGTGCGAATCGGGGCAGGAATAGGCCAGAGCCAGAGTCTCATCCTTGGAGACCCGCTGGTAGGCAGTTTCTGGAATCTGCTGCTGAGTGTGGCCCAGCCAGTATTTGAAGGTGGGAGGCGCATGGAAGAGGTACGAAAGCAGGAGGCCGCATTTCGTGAACACCTTGCAGCCTACCACAAGACAGTACTCACCGCATTCAAGGAGGTGGAAGACGCCCTTGCCACATTTCACGCATCAGAAAAGGAGATGCATTATCTGGAAAAGCTGGTAGAGGCCACACAGGGTGACGTGAGGCTATCGCGAGAACGCTATTTCTGGGGCCTTACAGAATATTTACCGGTACTTACAGCCCAGACCATGGACCTTGAGGCAAGGACCAAGCTCATAGTAGCAAGGGGACGCTATATCTCTGCCTGGATCAGCCTGGTAAGGGCACTGGGCGGCACCTGGCCGCAGGAGCTGATAGAAACGCGGCTTGATGGCAAGTAGCAGGTGAACTGATGATTCCAGCAAACAGGAACAGGAGTAGATGATGCATCCTGCACTGAGAAAGGCAATATTTCGCATCGGCCTGCCGCTGCTCATCGTGGCTGCAGGTTTCATAGTGATGAAAATACTGATCCAGAGCAGAAAGGCCCCTGAGAAGATCAGGAATACCGTTCAGGGCATCCTGGTAAAGACCGCTGTGGCAAGGCCTTCAGATTGCCCTGTGACTGTCTGGGGCACAGGCATTGTAAGGCCCAGGCGGATGATAGACATAGTCCCTGAGGTGAGTGGAAAGGTCGTAAGTGTATCTCCAAACTTTGTGCAGGGGGGTATGTTCAACAAGGGGGATGAGCTCTTTCGTATAGAAGAGGTGGACTACAGGTTGAGCCTTGAAAAGGCAAAGGCAGAACTTGCAAGGGCAAAGCTGAACCTTGCCATCGAAAAGACCAGGGGCAGCATTGCCAAGAAGGAGTGGCGCAACCTGGAGAAGAGGCCGCAGACCGAGGGACCGCCTCTGGTTTTGAGAAAACCCCAGCTTCAGGAGGCCAGGGCAGCACTGGAGGCTGCCAGGGCAGCGGTGAAAGAGGCAGAGCTGAACCTCAGAAGGACCAGGATACGCGCCCCTTTCAACTCGGTTGTAAAGAGTGAAAATGTGGATATTGGCCAGTATGTGAAACAGGGGGCCAAGGTAGGCACACTTTCCGGCACTGACGTTGCAGAAATAGTGGTGCCCGTATCCCTTGAGGACCTGGAATGGCTGAAGGTGCCTGGTATAAGCGATAACAGCAATGAGGCATCCACCGCGCTTGTCAGCGTGCACTCCAGGGATCGCACCTATACATGGACCGGACGTGTGGTAAGGCTGCTGGGAGACGTAGACTCCAAGAGCAGGATGTCACGGGTGGTTGTGGATGTCAGGAAACCTCTGGAGTGCGACATGTCCAGAGGCAACTGCAACATCCGGCTGGTTGACGGCCTGTTTGTGGACGTGCACTTCAGGTGCGGTACCCTGCACGGCGTGTATGCCATAGACAGGTATGCCCTTCGTGACGGAGATACCGTGTGGATCATGGACAGCACTGACAGGCTCAGGATACGCAAGGTCCGTGTTGCCCACTACCAGGGGGAGACTGCCATCATAGATCGTGGATTGAACCCTGGGGAACGCATAGTGCTGACCTCCATACCAGGAGCTGCAGAGGGCATGCTCCTCAGGACTGCACCGGACGGAGGACCCAAGTGAAGGGGGCCCTGAAATGGATGGCAGAAAACCACGTGGCAGCCAACCTGCTCATGATGGTCTTTGTGGTTGGCGGCCTGGTCATGATCTCCTCTGTGAAGCAGGAGGTCTTTCCCGAGGTGATGCTGGATGCCATCCAGGTAAAGGTAGTATATCCGGGAGCCACGCCTGAAGAGGTGGAAGACGGCATAATCCTCCAGATAGAATCCAACATCCGGGGGATAGACGGAATAAAACAGATCAAATCTGTTGCTGCCGAGGGTTACGGCATTGTGACAGCCGAACTGGTTTCCGGCGTGAATGCAGACCGCGTACTGCAGGATATAAAGAGCGAGGTGGACCGCATAACCACCTTTCCTGAAGACGCCGAGGAGCCTGTGATCTCAAAGCTCCTGAACCGCAGGCAGGTACTCTCGGTAATAGTCTATGGAAAGCTATCAGAAAAATCCCTGAGGCAACAGGCAGAGCTGATCCGTGACGACCTGCTGGATATGCCTGAAATAACCCAGGTCTCCATAGGCGGGGTACGCCCCTATGAGATAGACATAGAGATACCCGAAGAGACACTCAGGCGATACGGTATCACCCTGGAGGATGTGGCCAGGCGTATCAGGCAGGCATCTCTGGACATCCCTGCAGGTGCCATAAAGACCAGGGGCGGTGAGATACTCATCAGGACCAAGGAAAAACGTTACACCGGCAGACAGTACGCATCAATTGGCATCATCACCCTCAAAGACGGTACTGAAATAAAGCTGGGCGACATTGCGGATGTGAAGGACGGTTTTGCTGACACAGACACATCCGCCCGTTTTGATGGAAAACCCGCTGCCATCGTGACGGTATTCCGGGTAGGAAACGAACGGCCAATCGCCATATCAGATGCAGTCAAACGGTACATAAGCAAAAAACAGCCGATCCTGCCCCCTGGGGTGGGGCTTGCCATATGGCATGACAGGTCAGAGGTGCTCAAGAGCAGGATACAGCTCCTTGAAAAGAACGCACTGATGGGCCTGGTACTGGTATTCATCACATTGAGCCTGTTCCTGCAGATGCGCCTTGCCCTATGGGTGATGCTGGGCATCCCCATCTCATTCCTTGGTGCGTTCTTCCTGATGCCTGCCATGCACGTCACCATAAACATGATTTCCCTATTTGCCTTTATAATGGCGCTGGGAATGGTGGTGGATGACGCCATAGTGGTAGGGGAAAACATATTTGAGCACCGGCAGAGGGGAGAGAGCTACCTGCAGGCTGCGGTAAACGGCGTCATGGGTGTTGCCGTGCCGGTGATCTTTGCGGTTCTTACCTCTGTTACGGCCTTTCTTCCTCTTATATTCGTCACTGGTGTAATGGGAAAATTCATCAGTGTAATCCCCCTGGTGGTCATCAGTGTACTGCTCATATCCCTTGTTGAATCCCTGTTCGTGCTGCCTGCGCACCTTAGCCTTGAACACGGCCTCAAGACAACAGACACGGGATGGCTGGAACAGATGAGGAAAAATGTGGGCAACGGGCTTCAGGCATTCATTGACGGTCCATATGCCCGGCTCCTTGGGCTGGGAATCCGGTACAGATATGTGAGTCTCGCAGTGGCCGTTGCCATTCTCCTGATAAGCGTTGGCCTTGTGGCCGGAGGCGTGATCAAGTTCAGATTCATGCCTGAGGTAGATGGCGATGTGATAAAGGCACAGCTCACGATGGACGTGGGGACACCTGTGGAAAGAACGGCCGCTGTCGAAAACTACCTGGAACAGACAGCAAGGGAAACAATCCAGGAGATAGAGCATGAAAGAAAGGTAAGAAAGCCCCTGCTGCATCACATCTTCTCGGTGGTGGGCGGCACCATGCCAAAGGGAGGACCTGCCGGTTCAGCAGGGCTTTCAGGCTCCAATCTTGCGGAAGTGGCCCTTCTCCTGTCTCCAGGAGAGGACAGAAATATCCCTGCCTCAGTAATAGAGGCCAGATGGCGCAAAAAACTAAGACCCATTCCGGGCATGGAATCCCTTAACATAAACGCTGACCTGGTCCACATGGGGGCCAACATTGACATACAGCTCGCTCACAAGGACTACCATGTGCTGGTGGCCGCAGCAGACCGCCTCAAGGCCGCTCTTGCACGGTACCCCGGCCTTGGAGACATCGCAGACTCCCACGCAGAGGGAAAACGGGAGATAAAGATCAGGCTCACGCGACAGGGCCGCATCCTGGGACTCACTGCGGAATCCCTTGGCAGACAGATAAGGGCAGCATACTATGGTGCAGAGGCGCTTAGATTCCAGCGCGGACGTGACGAGATCAAGGTCCTGGTAAGGTACCCCGAGAAGGACAGACGCAGCCTTGCCTCCCTCGACGATCTCCGCATAAGGCTTCCCGACGGAGGAGAGATACCGCTGAGACGTGTGGCAACCCTGACCTTTGGCCGCGGTTACTCCACCATCAACAGGACCGACCAGAAACGGGTCATAGATGTCACCGCAACCATCAGCAGTAAAAAGGCCAATGCCGAGGAGATTATAGCAGATCTGCAGGCAGGCGTGCTCAAACAGCTAAAGGCCGACTATCCGGGCCTGAGCTACTCCCTTGAGGGTGAGGGCAAGGAGCGCAAGGAATCCATGGACTCCATGAAGAAAGGGTTTCTGCTGGCAATGTTTGGTGTATATGCCCTGCTGGCAATCCCGTTCAGAAGCTACATACAGCCCTTTATCATCATGGCATCCATTCCTTTTGGTATCATTGGTGCCATACTGGGACACATGGTCATGGGCTTTGACATCAGCATCCTCTCCATGTTTGGTATCGTGGCCCTGTCAGGCGTGGTGGTAAATGACTCGCTGCTGCTCATAGATTACATCAATCAGAAACGCAGGGCAGGCATACCTATAGAGGAGGCCCTGATGACCGCAGGAAGGAGGCGTTTCAGGCCCATTCTGCTCACCTCTCTCACCACCTTCTTTGGTCTGGCTCCCCTTATATTTGAACGCAGTTATCAGGCCCAGTTCCTCATTCCCATGGCACTGAGCCTTGCATATGGCGTGATGGCAGCTACGGGAATCACATTGCTGCTCATTCCCAGCCTGTACTATGTGCTGGATGACATAAAATCATTCATGGGGCAGCGGTCAGACAATGGCACTGCATAGGAACGGCATGCCCTGTTTTTCCAGGCCCATAAGCAGATCAACACCCAAACGGTGTATCCTTGGCACAATTCCTGCCCTTACACTGGCTGTTTTAATAATGGCTGTATCTCCTGCCACGGCCTCTGGCAAGGCGGAAAAACCGTCCAGCAGGAAGGTACCGAGACGGATCATATCCCTTGGCCCCATTAACACGGAAAACGTGTTCCTGCTTGGTGCAGGAAACAGGCTCATCGCTGACACCATCTACTGCGTTAGGCCGGAGGCAGCGCGTCACAGGGAAAAGGTCGGTTCCCTCATGGAGATCAACATCGAAAAGATCATAGCTCTCAGGCCAGACCTGGTGCTTGCGACCGGCCTTACCAGGCCGGAACAGGTGAGGAAACTCAAATCGGTAGGGTTGAGAGTGGTAAGATTTCCAAAACCAGACTCGTTTCAGGCCATCTGCCGGCAGTTCATAAGGCTTGGCACAATCCTGTGCATGGAACAGCGGGCCGAACAGGTGGTCGCACAGGCCAGGAACCAGGTCCGCTGTGTGGAAGGCGTGGTTGCCGGGCTGCCACCCCGGAGGGTCTTTCTCCAGGTGGGGGCTGACCCTGTATTTGCCTCAGTGCCAGGCTCCTTTACCAATGACTACATCAGGTTTGGTGGAGGGATAAATATTGCGTCAGGCCAGTCCACAGGCCTGTTCAGCACGGAAAAGGTGGTGAGTCTCAATCCGGATGTGATCCTCATTGCAGTAATGGGCAGTGAGAGCGGAATAGCAGCAAGGGAGAAGAGACGGTGGATGTCGTTTCAAAGCATGAATGCGGCAAGGACAGGCAGGGTGTACACGCTGGATCCTGACATGATATGCAGCCCCTCTCCCCTGACGTTTGCCAGCGCACTCAAAAAGATAGCAGGCCTGATACACCCCGAGGCCGTACGGATTATTGAGGAAAGGTGCAGCAAGGCAAATATGAATTAAACTGAGGTGCGCCTATTTTTTCTTTGACTTTTTTTGTGTATCAACACGCCTGCCCGCACTTTTTTCACCCCCAGCACGCTTGCGCCTGCGGCTCTTTCCAAGGTCCAGGCGATACACCAGTATGTCACTGTCATCAGAGGGCACCGTGTAGAAACCGAACTTTTCAGAAAGCCTTTTCATCGCAGTATTTTCCCTGAGTACGTTCATGAAGATGGTCCTGGTACCGGACTTCTCCGCTGCCTCAAGGGTATGAATCATGAGCTGGGAACCGATCCCCTGACCATGCCATGGGTCTCCTACCACAAAGGCCATCTCCGCAGACTCTCCGTCAGGAAGCATGGTGATCCTGCCAACACCCACTATCCTCTTGCGGTCACCTTCCTGTATCTCGGCAACCAGGGCAAGCTCGCGGTAGTAATCGACCTGGCAGTAACGGGCCAGGTCCTCATGGGAGAGTTCCTTTATGGGCTGGAAGAAACGGAGCCTGATGGTCTCCTGGGAAAAGGTCTTGAATAGCTCATTCAGCAGGGGTTCGTCTTCCGGCCTTATGGGACGTATGAGGTAAGGTGTCCCGTCTTTCATTGTGGCCTTCCACGTGAACTGAACCGGATAGGGGGCAATGGCAAGGTGGGAGGGCGCTCCTCCCTGAAAGCGTCTGATACCCTGGATGATGGTATCATCTAACACTATGCGGCCATCGAGGCAAAGCCCGCCGTGGCGGCCTGCGTAAAAGGGGTTGATATCCACCTCTGATATCTGGGGAAAGTCTGTTATGAGGTGTGAGAACTTCACCAGGATCTTTTCAAGCAGGTCGTATGGCAGATCCAGGCCGTGGGTGGAGTGATCGTACCGGCATATTTTTGTCTCTGCCATGAGCTTTGCCGCAAGGTTCTGGTTCAGGGGAGGAAGTCCCACGGCAAAATCCTCCATTGCGGCAAAGAGCTTGCCGCCTGCACCGAACAGGATCACTGAACCAAAGGTGGGATCACGTTTTGCTCCGAGCGCAAACTCTATGCCCGGCCAGTGAATCATGGGCTGTAGGGTCACGCCTGCAAAGTGGGCATCAGGGGCCTGTTCCCTGAGATTGTCCCGTATGGTGTTGAACGCATCCATCACCTCATCCTCCTCCACGTTCAAAACTACACCGCCCACACTGCCCTTGTGGATGATATCGTTTGACTCCAGTTTCATTACCACTGGAAATCCCATGTTTCGGGCCACCTCTAAGGCCTCCTCAGGAGAAAATGCGATCTCCATTGGGGGAGAGGGGATGTCATATGCCTCGAATATCTCCTTTGACTCCCGCTCAGTCAGGACGAAACGCCTCTGCGCAGCGGCATTTTTCATTATCTCTTCCACTACATGGTACTGGGGTGCAAAATCATCCATTATGTTTGCAGGCGTCTCTGTAAGCAGGTTCACGATACTGCCGTGCCTGTAGAGATAGACAAAACTCTTGACCCCGTGCTCTGGCGTGACAAAGGTGGGTATCCCCCCCATGTTCAGTATCTCCCGGCCCCTGGCCATTACGTCACTGCCGAGCCAGCAGGCAAGTACAGGCTTCTTGGGATACTTTTTTGAAATCTCCACCAGCCTCTCTGCAGTCTCCTCCGGAGCGGTTTCACACTGGGGGGTGAGGATCACAAGCACACCGTCTGTCCCCCTGCTCCTGAGACAGGTATCAAGGGCAACGGCATAGCGCTCAGGAGAGGCGTCCGAGAGCACATCCACAGGATTTCCCACCGTGGCCCATCTTGGCAGAATGTCCCTGATCTCCTTCTTTTCACCGGAGTTGAGCTCTGCAAGCGTACCCCCCATCCTTATCAGCATGTCGGTTGCCATGACAGCCGGCCCCCCGGCATTGCTGATGATTGCAAGACGGCTGGAAGCAGGGGTGGGCTGTTTGGACACGGCCTCCGAGACGTTGAACAGCTCCAGTATCTCATCCACACGCACAAGGCCTGCCCGCTTGAAAACCGCGTCATACACACGGTCCTCACCTGCCAACACCCCGGAGTGGGTAAGGGCCACTTTCCGGGACTCCAAGTACCTGCCTCCCTTTACCACTATCAGGGGCTTGGTACGTGCGAATGCCCTTGCGGCACTTACGAACTTTCTGCCGTCCCTTACGGACTCCAGGTAGAGCACAATACATGTGGTGAACGGGTCAACACTTAGAAAGTCAATCAGATCGGAGATGTCTATATCTGCCTGGGCACCGGCAGATACGAAGGTGCTGAACCCCACGTTTTTGGCAGCGGCAAAGTCCAGTATGCCATTTGCCAAGGTGGCGCTCTGGGATATGAATGCCAGCCTCCCGGCCGGAGGACATTTGTGGGCCATGCTCACGTTGAGCCCTATCCTTGGCCGCTGAAGCCCCAGGGAGTTGGGGCCCAGCACTGGCATACCGAATCGGGCTGATATCTCCCTGATCGCCTTCATCAACCGGTCTGGCTTCTCCATTCTGGAACGAAAATCATTGGCAAGCACGATTGCCGATTTTACCCCTGCCTTTGCCGCTACCTCCAGCTCTGCTGGTACACCATCAGGAGGACCGGCAAACACCATGAGGTCCACAGGCTTTCCAATCTGCTCAAGACTGTTGAACGCAGGCACCCCTCGAATGGATTCCTTGTCAGGATGTACCGGGTAGACCACACCCTTGAACTCCGAGGTGAGGATGTTCTCCATGACGAGTATTCCCGGACAGTCCCTGCCGCCTGTAAAACCGGACACGGCAATCCTCTCAGGAAAAAAGAGATGCTGCAATGATTTGATCTTCATATATCTTCCCGTTCAAATGAGCTGTTGCTTCATACTATAATCAGGACAATAATAAACTTGACCGCATATCCACTGTAAAAAAGCATAGTATTGATAGCATGGCGACGCAAGGGAAACAGACTGCTTGAAAGGGCTGCAATAATTCATGCCACAAAAATCAAATCTTTTTTAATTTCCCTTATGAACATACTGAAATTATCCGAAAAGTTTAATTACTACAGGTAGATTGTCAGGCTGCATCTTTACGCCCTGCATGTCTTGCAGACCGGATGGGGAGACGTATCTAATCAGCAAACTGAAACAATAAAGAAAACAAGGCAATAGCAATATGAACATCAATCCAAAACAAGAAACAAGGGGAGACGATATGTTTAATTTCACAACTACACAAGGTCTCGAGACCAGGACAATGGCCGAAAACCGTCGGCTTCTTGAAAAGATAGGGCCTTATTCCACTGTACGAGAGTACCACAAGGGCGAAAAGGTCATCATAAGCGGTGATGATGCCGCTTCGCTCTACTATGTGGATGAAGGGGTGGTGGAGGTGAGTTATACCAGCCACAGCACCAAGGTGATAGTGGCACTCATCGGGCCTGGAGAATTTTTCGGGGAAATCGGTTTTTTCGACGGCATGAGCAGGGTCAGAGACATCCATGCCACAAAAAAAACGGTAGTAAGGGTCTGGGGGCAGGAAAACGTCAAACGTATGAGAGAGGAAGACCCTGATACCTATGCAGAGTTTCTTATGCAGACGGCCAAGTCCGTTTGCCGCAAGTTTCGCAGGGTACTGGAGGAGAGGGAACCTCTCAAGGCTTATGCCGCATCACTGTCCACAGGAAGGCGCCAGTTCTACAATGTCATTGCCCCGGTACCTGACGACCTCTATGACATGGAGATATGGAAGGAGGTCCATGCGGAAGTGGAGGAATTCAAGGCAAAGATGTATGACCTGGCCAATGCAGTGCAGATTGTGCCATATGACAATATTCCAGAAAAATATTTCACCCGGTGCAATGAGGTAATAGAAAAGTTCAATGACAAGTTAGAAAGACTTGACAAAACTCTTGAGGAAGGCAGACTAAAAGAATATCTCCTGGGTTATGTGTTCAAGGAAATATTTCCCTACTTCATGCGAAGCCGTTTTGCCCAGCGTACGTACTTCAAGCCCAAGGGCTATGCAGGGGATTTCCTCATGATGGAGGCCATTTATCGCAACATTCCGGATGGAGATGGCAATCTCGGACTGATGATAGACGCATACTGTCTGCAATGCCCGCCTGCAAAGGCGGTCAGGGGAAGGCGGAGAATGCTGGCACAACTGTTGGAACGTTATTCAGAGCCCCTTATAGGGCAGGGCAAGCGTGTTCATATCATGAATCTTGCGTGTGGTTCCAACAGGGAACTCTTTGACTTTCTCAAGCGTTGCCCTGACACCTCAAAGATTGAGGCAATATGCATGGACGCTGACCAGGATGCCCTGAAGTATACCAACAAGGAGGTCAATATCTTCCCACACGAGGCCACCATCAAACTTATGAAGGACAATGTAGTCAAGTGGTCCCTGGGAAGGGTGAGGCATGAATTTGGCAAGCAGGACATAATCTACTCTGCAGGACTCACGGACTATCTTGACGAACGCCTGTTCATAGCACTCTTGAACAGGATATATGACTTCCTCAATCCGGGAGGTATTACAATAATATGCAACTTTGCAGCAAGATATCCGCACAAGGCCTGGGTGGACCAGCTCCTGCAGTGGAAACTCATATACAGGGACGAAGAGGATATGCGAAAGCTGTTTGCAAAGAGCAAGTTTGGAGATGAGGTGGAACTCTTCACAGAAGAGGAGGGCATCACAGTGTTTGCCGTGGCCCGCAGGGGAAAAGAGGCGGTGTGAGTCGAGACTTGATCACAGAGAAATTCTGGCAGGATCAGGCCCAGTTGCTGAGGCAGCGCTTCAGGCTGTTTGTACTCCTCGGCGCTGTATTCATGCCCCTGTTTTCTGCTGTTGACTATTTCTATTATCCTGAACACTGGCAGGAGTTTCTGGTTTGCCGGATTGCAGTTGCTGTATACTGTCTGCTGGTCCTGGCCATTGACCAGACAAGAAAGACAGGCAAATGGATAATATATACAGGGCTTGCCGGTTACTACATGGCCGGCGCCTGTATCATATGGATGATAGTTTCATCAGAGGGATCGGCCAGTCAGTACTATGCCGGACTTAACCTCATGTTCGTGGGCTTCTGCACTGTCATTCCCTTTGAGGCCTGGCGTCTCTCTCTGCATGTTGGGGGCCTGTATCTTGCCTATATCATTTCTGTCTATGCATTTTCCGGCTGCCAGGACTACCGTGTCTTCATGATGCACAACCTCTTCATGATATCCACTGCCGTGGTAATCCTGGTGGCTGCCCACTTCAACTTCAAAGTCAGGGTAAGGGAGTTTAGCTACAGACGTGAACTGGACAAGACCTCTGCAAAGCTCCATCAGTATGCCAGCTTGCTTGAAAGCAGGGTGGCCGAATCCGAGGCCAACTATGCCACACTGGTAAACAATGCAGACGAGGCCATCTTTGTGCTGGAAAACGATACAATCGCATTTCCCAATCCCTCCACCACTGAGCTGCTGGGCTATGACTCTGAGGACCTGGCCAACCACAACTTCCTTGACTTCGTGGTGCCTGAGGAGAAGAGCACAGTAATAGACGCCTATGCAGAGGTGTCCGAGAACAACCACAATGCCACCCTTGACTCAGTGAAGATAAGGCGGATTGATAAAACCGAACTGTCAGTGATGATCACCATTGTGCCGGTGGAATGGCACGGGAAGAGGGCCCTGCTGCATTTTGTGAGGGATATCACGGAAAAACAGCGGCTTGAGGCAGAACTGCTCCAGGCCCAGAAGATGGAGGCCATTGGCACACTTGCCGGAGGCATAGCCCACGACATCAACAACGTCCTGCAGATAATCACCGGATACCTCCAGATACTTGAGGTGCGGCGTGCATGCGAGCCCCGTGGCCTCAAGTACCTTGCCAGCATGAAAAAGGCTGCGGAACGGGCATCCAACATCACACGCCAGCTCCTCCTCTACAGCAGGAAGGTGGAGTGCAGCCCCCTTCCCATAGATGTTAATGAACACATTGTCACTGTTTGCAGGTTGCTGGAGCGTACAATCCCCAGGATGATCTCCATAAATCTGCACCTCCAGGGGGACCTCCACAGGATTGAGGCGGATCCGGTGCAGTTTGAACAGGTGATCATGAACCTTGCAGTAAACGCAAGGGATGCCATGCCGGATGGTGGAGAACTTAACATTGAGACTAAAAATATACAGATTGACAGTGAGATGAGCAGAGAACATGCCGGACTTGAACCCGGCTCCTATGTGATGCTCAGGGTATCTGACACTGGCACAGGCATGGACAAGGATACACTGAACAGGATGTTTGATCCCTTCTTCACCACAAAGGAGGAGGGCAAGGGCACTGGCCTTGGTCTTGCTATTGTCTATGGTATAGTAAAGAAACATGGCGGGCACATTTTCTGCTCCAGTACCGAGGGCAAAGGCACATCTTTTTCCATCTTTCTGCCTGCCTACTACGGCAATGATGAAGCCACGTCCCCGAATGCCCACTTCTCACTGGATGACTTTACCGGACGGGCCGAGACCATCCTTGTGGTGGATGACGAGGAGAGCATCTTGGAGATAGAAAAAGAGATGCTTACCATGCAGAACTATCAGGTAATCACTGCTTCAAGTGGTGAAGAGGCCGTAGATGTCTTCAGAAAACATAAATCAGACATAGGTCTGGTGATCCTTGACATAAACATGCCCGGCAAGGGGGGATACAACTCTCTTGTGGAGCTGAAGACCATCAAGCCTGACCTGAAGGTAATAATAGCCACGGGTTATGGGGGAGATACACAGGTAAACAGGGTGCTTGAGGTAGGGGTGGCTGACATAATCCAGAAACCCTTCAGAATTGATGAGCTGCTTCCAAAGATAAGGAAAATTCTTGGATAGGACATGCCGCAGAACACCTGAAATGCAAGAAGCAGCAGGTAAGGCCGGTGGCGCTTTTGCCATGCCTTTAAAGCCCAAATGCCATCTACCATATGAATGACATGGAGATGACATGGATATGTGACCTGACATCACAGGGAATCTTGACGCCTTTTCCACCTTATGGTATCTATGCTGGACCGTTGGATGGAAAGAGACGCGTGGGGCTATAGCTCAGCTGGGAGAGCGCTTGAATGGCATTCAAGAGGTCAGCGGTTCGATCCCGCTTAGCTCCACCATCTGTCTTCCATGCAGAATCTCATGCAAGGTTATGTCCCTTGCACTTCCGGGATTTGCCATCGGGACATTGACAGTTTTGATATTACGACAATACAGGGAGGGTCCTTCCGCAGGATTTTTCCTATGTTACAGCCCCTGTTGAGCAGAATTGGCCTTCTTCTTCAGCAGGGGCTGTTTTATTTTGCATAAAGGAGTGTGAATCCAATGTCCGCAAAGACTGAAGGCAGGCCACGAAAGGGTTGCAGATCAGAGGCAGAGGCTGTCCGCGCCATGAGAGAAAGAGAGGTGGTGATGAAGGTAGCAAAGGAAATCGTAGTGAAATTTGTTGAGATGGGCAAGGTTACGCCTTCATCTTTCAATGAAGTGTTTTCCATGGTCCATACCACTGTAAAGGAGGCCATGATGGCCGAGTAACACAGGGGCCAGCCTGTTCTCATAGGGCATTACAGCAGGACCTGCGGGCAATGGCAGGGCAGAGATATAATCTGAAAATTTAGAGGTTAAAATGGCATCACACACCGGACTTACCGCCACAGTACTGTGCGAAAACAGTGTTTCAGGCCCATTTGGGCTTACAGGAGAACATGGGTGGGCAATCTTTGTAGAGACTGACAACAGGAAGATACTGTTTGATACCGGCCAGGGACAGGGCATCATTGCCAACTCCCTGATACTCGACAAGGACATTATGGAGATAGACGCCATTGTCTTGAGCCACGGCCACTATGACCACACTGGCGGCCTTCCCCAGGTGCTGAATCTCGCAGGCAGAAGACCTGTCTTCTGCCATCCTGACGTATTTCTTGATCGCTGGTGGATAAAGGACGACATCCAGCGCGAGATAGGGCTGAGGTACAAACGCTCATGGCTGGAGAGTATTGGGGCTGATTTCCAGTTCCACCGCAACTTCAAGGAAATATATCCAGGGATACATATCACTGGCGAGATACCGAGAACCACATCCTTTGAGCCAGTGGACCCCCACATGAAGCTCAGGACCTCTGACCGTGGATGGACCCAGGACCCGCTGTTCGATGACCTGTCAATGGTGATAGAGACGGAGAAGGGGCTGGTTGTGATCCTTGGGTGCGCACACGCAGGTCTGATAAACATTTTGGAATATGTAAGGAAGATGCTTCCCGGAAGACCCATTCATACTGTGGTGGGGGGGACACATCTTGGCTTTGCAGACATTACCCAGTTTGAAAAGACTGTGGAGGCACTTGACAGATTTGATATAAAGCGCATAGGCGCTTCCCATTGCACTGGCCTGGAAAACGGGGCCAGACTTTACAACAGGCTGGGGGATCGCTTCTTCTTTGCCTCTGCAGGCACCACTATCCAGATATAAAAGGGCGTGGCCCTTGCTCAAGGGAGGGGCACAATGTGTCCCTCCCCACAGTATAAGCCTAAACCTTAGAACGGCCAGAGTTTCTTGTACCAGGGCTCAATTATTGCCTTCACACGTTCTTCCTCCGTCTTGTTTTCTGCTGTGAGATAGGTGCGTTGATCTTCAAGGAGTTGCCTTGCCTCTTTGACCCATTTGGTGTCAGGGTACATGGACAGGAGGATACG
>Ga0256914_1000619_pt1 | contig 34691 bp, 32 predicted proteins | sample HulkmetaG_FD_191571 | JGI IMG/M metagenome (GOLD analysis project Ga0256914, IMG submission 191571) | Hydrothermal chimney microbial communities from Main Endeavour vent field at the Juan de Fuca Ridge, Pacific Ocean - Hulk | ecosystem: Environmental > Aquatic > Marine > Hydrothermal vents ... | reverse complement strand
CCCGGCTAGAAACCACGAAGACACGAAGCCACAAAGGCACGAAGAAAAGAAAAAGCTTTGAAATTCTTGGTGTTCTTAGTGTCTTTGTGCCTTTGTGGTGATTGAAGTCAGGTACGTTAGTAGTTACGACAGATGTTTGTATTCCGTTTCGTTGCCATGGTGCGATTTCGATTTATTTTGACGATGGATAATAGACGATAGACAACGAAAATCATTGATTTGATGACGTGAAGCGTCCGTCGTCTATCGTCGTTGAGCGTGAAGAGGAGTAGTCGCTCCCAATGGCGTCAGTCAAATTTGGATCACCACCCCAAAAGATATCACCGGCAACCAGGCGAAAACAGCCTTTCTATGATGAAACAAGATCTCCAACACGGTCCCATCCGTCCACAAGTGGACAGTTACTCGATGTGAAGCACATCCAGCTGAAGTTGATCATCCGCTTGGGGGCGGCCGAGGCTGTCGCGTACAGGGGCCAGGCGCACTCCCGAAACTGGATCGTAAAACCCAATGCGGAGGGGATAATCGCCCGGCGGTAATGACGGAGGCAATTTCACCTTGTAAACGTCCATCAGAATCTCGCCGGGAAGCCAGGAAGTGGTGGGGCGTTCTCCCGCCAGAGGAAAATCATCCCCCTGGGCTGCTGGGCGGCCATCTGCGCCGATGAGGTGCACGAAGACTTTATAAGATATGGTGGTTGGATTTTCAACTCGCCAGTATAGGGTGAGGGTGACGGCATGGCCGGGGGCTGGGACTCCCGTGAGATCATAGCCCAACAGGTGGGCCAGCGGTGGATTGCCAAAACTTGCCGTCAAAACATGTTGGGGACGAACCGATTGCCGCCCATGTGAAGGAGTCTCGCGAGCGATAATCTGCACCTGCCCCTCCACTGCACGACGTCCGTCCATCTGGAGAATGTAAGGTTGCCAGCCATCGGAGGTGGCTGGGATGGGTAATGACAGGGTCAAGCGCACGGGCCCGGCACCGGAGGGAACGGTCGCATGCGCCTGAGACAAAGGATGGGCGCCCAATGTCAAGGTCAGCGGCGCCGAAGCTGCCAATGCCTCGCGTTGCAGGGTGATGGCGACGTGAGCAAGATCACCGGCCTTTATCCGCACCAGCGGCTGTTCCCAGCCGATGAGTCGCAGATGAGAAGCAGTCAGTGGTCGTTTCGGGACGGGAGGGTTCCAACCAGGCGCTAAAGCCAACAACGTTCGCGCCCGAGAATCGGTGCGGGCGAAGAAAATCAAACGTTTGGAGCCAAAACGCCATTCGTGCTGTGCCTGAGCGCGCTGGCTGAACCATTTTTCCACCAATTGATCTCGATCCGCGCGCAGCGCGTCCTCATTCACAACCAACCACACCCCTTCATGAGCCTCCCACTGCGGTTTGAGCCAATACTCCACACTTCGTGCTGTGGCGTTTTCACCATATGGCCATCCCCTGAAGTCGTGAGGCCAATGAAAGGCGAAAACAGGCCAGGGCCGATCGGTGTGCAGAAAAACGGCATCACCATCCTGCTTGTGGGCCGCTATCGCTGCGGAAACAGATTTGTAATCGTCACGCAAATAGCGCCCCTGGTAATAGGCGTGCAAGGCTATGCCCTGTCCCACCAGGATGAGCGCAAGCAAGCTGGCGGCCAGAGCACGCATCCAACGTGAGCGCGGCAGCAGCTCTAGCAATGCACTGAACGCCCACGCGGCCAGCAAATAAAAGGGCAAAGCAAACGGCAGCAGATAGCGAGCTTCAGGCTTGGGAGAATAACCAAAGCTACGGGGCATCGTTGTGGCGCCCCACACCGCAACAGGAGGTACGATAAGCGTCAGGAAGAGAATGAGGAGGCCTTCGCGAGTTCGGTCTCGGGCGTAACGCATCCATCCCATCGCAACCCCGGCCATGACTAGAAGGAAAACAAGCACCGTCAGCGTCTGATAGCGTTCGATATGGGTAGATTCACCAACCAATAGTAGTACGCCATAGAGATTGAGAAAGATAGCAGGATCGAATGAAGTTTGCACTGACCAGGCGCGCATACGCGGCACCGCGTAAAACAGCCACGGTGCAAACGCAACCAACACAATCACTTGATAAAGGGTCCACTCGCCCAAACGCTTCCAACGGTCACTACCAGACAGTCGCCGAAGCGTCCCCAACCAGAACAAGCCCTCGATAACCAACGTAAACGCCAACAGATAAAGCGTATATAGCGCAGCGACGGTGCTGAGCAAGTAGCCAATACGAGCGCTCCAATCGGGATGTCGATGCAGCCGGACGGTAAAGTAAAGACTGATGATAAACAACAGGCCGCCCAGAGCGTACATCCGGGCCTCTTGCGACCACCAAACGTCGAATCGAGAAAGAGCCAACCACGAAGCTGCAAGCAGCGCCACCTTGCGTCGAGCAGGAAACAATAATCGTCCGAAGCTCCATAACCACACCACCGACAAAACACCGATCAGCGCCGATAGGAATCGCACTGCGAATTCACTCTCGCCCACAAACATGCGCCAGAAGTGCAATAATCCGAAATAGAGAGGAGGATGCACGTCCACCGCCGTCCAGCGCATCATCTCGACAATGGGCAGCCGGGCCTGCCATACTGCAATGCCTTCATCCCACCAGATATTGGCGTCGGGAAGACGAAAGATGCGCGCGGCAAAGCTCAGCAGTATGATAGCGAGCAAGGCGATACGAGAAGATGAGCGGGAGGCAAAGTTCATGGCATAAATCCATGCGCCATCAGGCAGAGGTTACCTGATGTGTGACTTTTCTGCTCTAAAAAGCGGGCGTTGATGCTTAGATCTGCCGTTCCACGAACAGACGAAGGGACGACAGGACGAAAACAGAAGAAAAAAAAGAGGCAGGTTTCGTCCATTTGGGTTATTTTTCGTCCATGTTCGTCGGCTTGTTTAGTGGAAGATGCTTGCTAAACCTGTTGATTCGCCATAAAAAGTTGCACATTGGGTAGAGATTTTTTCTGCCTGACAAAACTCATCCCAAACCTGAAACATGCTCCGGGCGGATGAGATACATGACCCGCACCTCATGGGGATGCATCAGCTCCCAATTTTGGCCCGTATAGCGGCGAGAAAGCTGATCGATATGCTCGCGAGCAACGTCTCCCTCGATAATCTCAACGACCCTGCCGCGAATTTGCACATAACGGTAGGGATTCGCGTCGTCGACGATCGCCAACGCAACTCGCGGATCAAGGCGAATGTTACGATCCTTGGTGCGTCCTTTGGCCGAGTTGATGCGGATGAATTCGCCATCGAAATCGAACCAGAGTGGGGTGGTCTGAGGTGATCCATCGGGCATGCTGGTGGCTAGCACCGCCAACAAGGGACGTGTGAGTAAATCTTCGTAAGGATGAAGGGAAGATGATTTCGTCATGTCGTCATTTTCCCACAACCGGGGGACATAAGCCAAAATCATCTCTCGTGTTGGGTTTCAGCAATAAAGATTTTTTGCTCTCGCTAGACTCATCTCCCCGTGCGACGGCTGTCGTAACGGGGGGAGGCTGGGAGGGGGGCTTGGAGCAACGACAAATTTGAAACTGCTGGTTGGGTTTTGCGCTGCGATACAACCATGCTATAAAATAATTCCTATGGAAAAATTACGTCCTCTAATTTCCCGACACTGGTTGTTTGCTTTAGCTGGCATGATGTGGTCGGCGGTAGGCGTCATGCTGCTCTGGCGTGCATGGACCTGGCTCAGCGCCATGGAGGCTTCATGGCGGTTGAGCATTGCTATTGCCGGCGTTGCCGTTGCCGTTGCTTTCTATTACTTCATGTTCACCAACACCGTCGCCAAAAACATCCGCCGTCTGTGTGGTTTGCCCGATCCTGTGGGGGTTTTGGCGTTTAATTCCCCCAGAGGTTATGTCCTCATCATTTTTATGATCGGATTGGGAATCGCATTACGCCATTCACCCCTGGATCGCCGCATTTTGGCTCTGGTGTATGTGGGCATGGGGGGAGCGCTTTTTCTAGCCAGCCTGCATTTCTACAAGCAATTCCACAAGGTAAAAATCGAGCAACGTCCATGTTTGGAAAAACAATAATACATCATTCCCCCCATCGAATATGGGGCTCGATTTCATAGACTACGAATTGCGTTTCTCCGGTGGTTGCATCTCGCACCCGCAGGCGTTCTTCCAGATGCAAACCCATGCCAGCCAGTGCTGCATCCAATGCGGGTTTTTCATGCAAGCGCCAGACAGGAAAAACTACAAAACGGGTGTATCCATAACGATCGGAAGCTAAATCCGCCAAAAGCATGTCAGGATCGGCCCAATATTCGCGGGGTGGGCCATCCCAAAGGTACCAATCCCACTGCCAGCCCAACCAACGCTGATAGATCACGCCATGATAGGCGGGAGTATTCTCGCGCAGATATTGAGCGACCTGCATTAGCCCACGGTAAGCGCCATGATCTCCTCCCACCGGGATTTTGGCTGCAGCGGCTCGGCCCGCCCCCAGGGCAAGCGCCAATGCTACCAGCCCTGCGACGCTCCACCGCCAGATGGAGCGCCACTCGCTGCTTTTTTCCCATAGATGCAACCCACCCTGGCCCGCGAGAATGGCGCTCAGTGGAGCCAATGGCAGCAGGTAACGATCCCAGGGCTGGAAGCTCAAAAGTACATGCAGTCCGATATAGCCAACAATGAACAGGAAGAAGAGTAATACCCAATATGCCTGGTTGCGCATACCATACAGGCCAGAGACCGAAGACGCCTGCTGGCGCCAAGCCACATTTTGACGCGCTAGAGTCCGTAACAGGCGCACAGACTTACCGAGGGCGACAATTATGCACAGGGCGATAATTAAGGTTCCCACCACAGAGCCTCCCCACCAGCGCCACACCGGCCACCATGCGGCTATACGAGTGGGCCAGTGCGCAGGAGGAACCCAGAACAAGCCGCCATAGCTGTGCCAGGACTGCGTCCAGAAGTCGGGAATTGCTGCAGGGAGAATGCGCCAGCCATCCCACTGCCATACCTTGAACCAGATATACCAGAAGCCCAGTGCAGCCATCAGCAGTGGCAGCACCCAATAGAGGATAAGGACAATTCGGCGCCTCGCGCCGCGGAACTGCTGACTGACCACCGAATAGCGAACCCAGATTACCTGGGGAAGCCTCCCCAATGGCAAAGCGAATAGGATCAGGGGAATGAATAGGAGTGCGTTTTGCTTGGTGGCAAATCCCATGCCAAGAGCTAATCCTGCCAGTAGGCCCAAACGCCAGCTTGCTGCCAGCACTGCCAGCACAATCCACCATGTCAGCAGCGGATCCATATACACAGTGGTGGCAAAGCTGATGGCGAAGGGAGAGAGTGCAAAAAATGCTAGGGCCCAGCGTCCGGCCCGGGGACCAAACAACCGACGGGCCAGCAGCCACACCATCGGCATGGTGGCGAAGGAGATGAGTGCATTGAGGCTACGAGCCGAGGCGTCGCTGGGTCCGAACCAATCCAACCAACGCGCCAAGGCGTAAATAAAAAAGGGAGGTTTATCCACCGCCACCCGCTCCAGCATAACATCACGCCCAGAAGAAATAAGCCGGGCCCAATAACTGTAAAGCGCCTCGTCCTCTCGCAACGGATACCAGCCGAATTGCCATACCCGTAGCAAGAAGCCAACCCACAGCCAACCTACCACGACAACCGCCTGCCCTAGCCAGCCCTGGCGCCAACGCCCGTCAAGTCTCGTCATCATAGTCATCGTACGGGTTCTCGAACCGATAGCCGATGCCGCGCACGGTCTGGAAATAACGCGATTGGAAGGGATCAGCTCCGATCTTCTCCCGCAACCAACGAAGACGCACATCCATCGTACGCGTATCCCCAGCATAATCATATCTCCGACCACGCTCCAACAATATATCTCGATTCAGCACTGCTCGCCTTTGGCGCATCTGCTCGGCCAACAGGCTGAATTCCTTTGGACTCAGATTGACGCGCTGGTCGTGCAATGTCCCCCGACAGCTGATGAGATTGAGAAAAAGAGGCCCGGCGCTAATAGCGTCAATATGGGCGTTGCTCCGTTGGGTGCGGCGAAACAACGCCCGAATACGGGCGACAAGTTCGCCAAGACTAACTAAAGGGTTTGGTGAGATAATCATCCGCGTCACTTTCCAGACCAACGATCTTATCCATTTCTGAGCTATAAGATGTGAGCAGCAGCACTGTTGTTTGCTTACTCAGACGCAGCGCCCACATCAGCGAAAGCTCATCGAGTCATGGTAGCATCAAATCGAGGATGTTGAGATCATAGTCGCGAGTTCGGGCTTCCTCGAGCCCCTTCGGGCCGGTGGACGCCGTGCTGATCTCATATCCTTGCTGTTTCAGGCTTAGTTTCGAGACCTTGCGAAGATCAGCATCATCTTCAACAACAAGTAAATGAGTCATAAAAAGATCATAGAACGAGGTATATCAAAACGCCAAAAAAAGAATACAGGACTGTGCGCATGAAAACGCCGCATGCCATCAGCCTCTGCATCATTCAAGCTGCATCTAATGCACAAAATACAACTTTTACTCCCTGAAATATGATCTAGATCATATCCACACATCTTTGAGTATGGTTTACTAAAGGTGTCACCTAAGCGAATGTCATAGACATTCATCGGTGCACCTCCTTTCTATGTGTGTGTGGAGAGAAGTCCCGAGGCAAAGCGACCTCGGGATTTCTCTTGTAGGGTTACTACTAAGGTAGCCCGGCTAGAAACCACGAAGACACGAAGCCACAAAGGCACGAAGAAAAGAAAAAACTTTGAAATTCTTGGTGTTCTTAGTGTCTTTGCGCCTTTGTGGTGATTGAAGTCGGGTACGTTAGTCGTTACCTTGTAGGCGCTGTTTGGGGAGAGGAAAGCCTCAGATTGTCGATATGGTCGAAAAAGACTGCCCCCATCAGTTAGAAATTAACACGCTGAACCGTTCACGCAATCTTCGCCAGAGTAGCGCTGCAGAAGTGGGCTTCACGGTGGGGGCGACGACATCCGCTTCCTGCTCTCGCCTCAGCTCATCGGCCAGATATTCTTTCGCCAACGCATATCCCGCATGAATGAGGTTATGGGTATGGCTCAAATCCCACATGGGAATGTGTTGATCATATTGAAGTTGCCAGCGATGCACGGTTACGCCCTTGAGTGCAGCCAGTTGGAGCTCCAGCTCGATATGCCGGTTTTCCATAGTCGCAAACACCCGGTCCAACAATCCTGCAACACCTTTGATGCTTGCCGTGTGCGGTGGCGGGTTGAATAGGTCCAGGGCGATAATTTCGGTGGCGCCGTGGCGAATTGCGGGTTCGATGGGCACATCGCTAACAGCGCCACCATCCACCAGCACATGCTCGCCGATTGTCATGGGAGGAATCCAGGGAGGTATGGCTGCGGATGCAAGCATACTATCGAGAACCAGATCATCAGGATTTTCGCCAAAGATAACCGGTCGATAATGTTTGACATCGGTGGCCACCATGTAAAGCTCAGGCCCCACAAGATCACGAAAGCGCAGGTCGGGTGAGATGCCATGCCGGGCATAAAAAGCCCGGGCCTGCTCCAGATATCCAGCACTCTTGATTCCGGGCAACAAAGTGCGTAACAAGGCCATTACGAAATCGCCCGGGACAAAATCTCCGCGCGCCGAACTATCCCAAACGTCGATCATCAAATCCAACGTTTCCGGCTTATAACCATATCGGGCCAAAAAAGCGCCGTTAATCGCACCGATGGAGGTGCCCACCAATAAATCAGGAGTGACGCCTGCTTCCATGAGCGCGCGCAGCGCCCCAACCTGCATGGCCCCGCGCGGGCCGCCACCGCTAAGCGCCAGGGCTAGTTTTTGCGTCGGGGTGTCGAGTTGCGAGTTGCTCGGCTTTGCAAATAATGACATAATTCTTACTCCTTACGCTACGTTCATTATCCACTACGTGTATCACCTGGGCAAAGTTTCCTTTTGTGGCGCCGCCGCGACCGTCATGCAGTCATCTGGGAAAATTTTGCGGAGTGCCTCTGTTTTCGATTATAATGGAGGCTACGCCAATGATTTGTCACATAGAACTGGGCACCGTCTCAGTTCTTTTTTTGTCCGGCGGCGACGCCGCGTGGATTTTGATGGGAAATTACTATCTCCTAGGAACCCATGGAGTTTGATTATGATGAATAACAATAATGAAAATGTGGTCTATCTCACGCCCGAGGGCCTGAAAAAACTGCAAGAGGAGCTGGATTGGCGCATCAATGTACGTCGTCCCGAGATCGCCAAACAGATCGAGGCTGCGCGCAAAGAGGGCGATCTCTCGGAAAACGCAGGATACGACGAGGCCAAGTATCAGGCGGGCATGAACGAAGGTCGCATCATGGAGCTTGAGCATCGCCTCAAACACGCGGTTATCATCGAACAAGGCGATGGCCCGGCCGATGAAGTGGCATTAGGGCGCACTGTCACCATTGTCGATAAAACGTTTGGTGATGAAGAGATGTACACCATTGTAGGTTCGGCCGAGGCTGCTCCCGGCGAGGGCAAGATATCCAACGAATCCCCCATCGGCAGTGCGCTCATGGGTAAGAAGGTTGGAGATGTTGTCAGTGTGAACACGCCTGGCGGCGAAGTCATCTTCGAAATCACAAAAATTTCGTAGCATCCCAGATATGTAAAGCAATTATCAAGCCACAATACAGTTATTCCCAACTCGGACAGGCCGGACAAAGAAGACACCTCACGCCAAAACATTAAGTAGATGTGCATTTGATATTTGAGAAAAGCGCCTGCGCATTCAGACGAACTCTAGCGCCACGGGCAAGAATCCCATGGGCAAGGCACTAATTTCTGGAGTTATTCCATGTCCCAAGACATATCATCTCCCCTCACAGAACAGGAACTGCTGGATCAAGAACGGGTGCGCCGTGAGAAGTTGGCGCACCTGTTGGAGGCAGGCATCGATCCATATCCGCCACGCGTCACACGCACTCATACCATCGCCCAGGCCCTGGACGCCTATGGGGCGGGCGAATTGGATGAAGCTGAACAATTGATTTTGGATGGGCGCCTGATCTCGCGTCGGATCATGGGTAAGCTCTCCTTTGGGCACATTGAGGATGGTACAGGGAAAATTCAGATCATGGTGCGGCGCGATCTGCTGGGCGCGGAGCGCTACAACCAATTTTTCAAAAAACTCATCGACCTGGGTGATATTATCAGCGTACGGGGGACGATGACCGTGACCAAAACTGGAGAAACCACCCTGTTGGCCGAGGAGATTGTGTTGCTGGCCAAGGCGCTCAAACCCATGCCCGATAAATGGCACGGACTCAAGGACCCGGAACTACGCCAGCGTCAGCGGTATCTCGACCTAATGGTGAATCCGCAGGTGCGCGAGCGGTTCCGCGTGCGGGCGCAGATGTTGCGGGCGATACGAGAATATCTGGACTCACATGGTTTTTTGGAAGTGGAAACGCCTATTTTGCAACCGCTCTATGGGGGCGCGGCTGCGGAGCCGTTTATCACCCATCATAACTACTTGCATCAGGATTTGTATCTGCGCATTAGTTTCGAGCTTTATCTTAAGCGCTTGCTGGTGGGCGGCTATGATAAAGTGTATGAAATCGGGCGTGATTTCCGCAATGAGGGCATCAGCCACAAGCATAATCCTGAATTCACGCAATTGGAGTTTTACGAGGCGTACACTGACTACAACGGCGTCATGGCCCGCACCGAGGAGATGATCGCCTATGTGGTGGAGCAAGTGACCGGCGGGCTGAAAATCACCTGGCAGGGACATGAGATCGACTTCACGCCACCGTGGCCTCGCATTCCCTTGCGCCAAGCCATTCTCGAAGCCTCAGGAGTGGATTACGACCAGCATCCCGATGCGGACGGGTTACGCGCGGCCATGCGCGCCAAGGGCATCGACGCGCCTGCAGATGCCAATCGTGGTAAGCTCATCGACAAGCTACTCAGTATCTTCGTCGAGCCTTATCTTATCCAACCCACATTTCTAATCGATTACCCGATTGATGTATCTCCTCTGGCAAAACGCAAACCGGGTGCAAAAGATGTGGTGGAACGCTTCGAAGGATTTGTAGGCGGCATGGAGCTATGCAACGCGTTCACTGAACTGAACGACCCCATAGATCAGCTGGAACGTTTTCTGGATCAGGGCCGAGCGTTGGAGGAAGGCGACAAAGAGGCCACACCAGTGGACATGGACTACATCAATGCGCTCAGTTATGGCATGCCTCCGGCGGGCGGATTTGGCATGGGCATCGACCGTTTCGCTATGATTCTCACCAACCAGGAAAATATCCGCGAGGTCATTCTTTTTCCACACTTACGCCCCGAAAAGCGTAATGAATGAGCATTTGCGCACCAAAAGAAAAACGCCGCCCTCAGCATGAAGAACGGCGTTTTTGTCAGGTGGGGCCCCCCGGGCTCGAACCGGAAACCGGCGGTTTATGAGACCGCTGCTCTAACCACTTGAGCTAGGGCCCCGGGATGAAAACGGCAGGTTGCCCGTGTGCCGATACCGGAAAAATGTCCACGGAACATGCCTTGCGCCAAGCTAGAGGAGAAACAGAAGCCAGGACGTTACCACATCTTGTCTGTCGCGCCCCACCGACTTTACGTGAGATCTCGTTCAAAAAAAGAGCGGGCAACGGGATTCGAACCCGTGACGAGAGCTTGGAAGGCTCTAGTGTTACCGCTACACCATGCCCGCATCGATTCGATCTCACGCAAAGTCGCCAGGATGCTTGCTTTCCGACTATTTTGGCGTCTTTGCGCCCTTTAAAGAAAACAATGAGCTGTGTCGGGGAGGCCGGATTTGAACCGACGACTTCTTGGACCCAAACCAAGCGCGCTACCGAGCTGCGCTACTCCCCGAGGGGATGGGCATAGTATAGCGCAAGGGGAGAAGATCGTCAAGAAAACGAGGCTGGTGGGGGTGCGTTTCAAAATGGAGGCGTTTTTTGCTTTCCAGGTCGACTCAAGTCGGGCGCTTCAGGCCTGCGGCCCGGGGACGGCCTCCGTTCGTCTCGTGGTCCGTGGTTGAGTCGGAAGCGCAAGTTCAGTAGATTGCGATTGCGAGAGTATGTGTCCAGCCGAATTCGCAATCCGGCGGGTTTGACGCTAGAATCACCGCCGGATCACGCATCCGGCTCTGCGCATCATGGCAGATCGTGATCTACTGAAGTTGCCTCGTTCGGGAATATTGGCTGGCAAGTGCGTAACATGAGTTATGACTTCACTCGACAATTTGCAAATGCAACTCCAACAACTGTCGGGGAGAGATTGGGCTAGGGCTATTAAGCATTAGATCTGTGGCTGATGCAGTTTTCGGAAAAGCGATGACCTCGCGAATGCTATCTTCTCGGGCCAGGATGGCGATAAGGCGATCCAACCCCAGTGCAATGCCGCCGTGGGGCGGCGCGCCATAACTGAAAGCCTCCAACAAATGCCCGAATTGCTCCTGGGCCTCTTCTTCTGAGATGCCTAAAGCCCGGAAAATCATGCGCTGATGTCTGGCATCATGAATACGGATACTGCCGCCGCCGATCTCCATGCCGTTGCACACCACATCATAGGCGTTGGCCAGAGCTTGACCTGGATCGGTTTCCAGCAGGGGCCAATGCTCCGCTTTGGCGCTGGTAAATGGATGATGCACCGCGACCCAACGCTCCTCATCCTCATCCCATTCCAGCAAGGGAAAATCTACCACCCAGCACAGAGCCAATGTATCTGGATCGGCCAGCCCCAGTTCCGCAGCTAAGGTAACGCGCAGATATCCCAAGCTTTCAGCCACCACGGCAGGCGTATCCGCCACTACCAGGATGAGATCGCCCTCATTGGCGTTTGTCAGCTCGATGAGGGCATCCTTCTCCATTTCGGTGAGAAACTTGGAGATGGAGGAGCGCAGGCCATCATGTTCCGCCTTGAGCCAGACCAAACCTTTGGCCCCACGCGCCTTCACGGCATCGGTGAGCTGATCTATCTTCTTCCGAGAAAATGAGGCGGCGCCCGGAACGCACAGGGCTTTGATTTGTCCCCCCGCGGCCGCTGTGTTGGAAAAAACACCAAATTTACTATGGCGCATTGCATCGGTGAGATCCACCAACTCCATGCCGTAGCGCAGATCTGGACGATCGCTGCCGTAGCGCGCCATAGCCTCCTGATAAGTGAGCACCGGGAAGGGACGCTGCTGGATATTCATGTCGCTGACATGCTCGATTAACTCGATGAGCATGGCCTCGATGAGCGCCCTTACATCATCGCTCTCAACGAAGGACATCTCCATATCCAATTGCGTGAATTCAGGTTGACGGTCTGCACGCAGATCCTCATCCCGGAAACAACGGGCGATCTGGTAATAACGCTCATAGCCCGCCACCATCAATAATTGTTTCATCTGTTGGGGCGATTGGGGCAACGCGTAGAATTTGCCCGTATGGACACGACTGGGCACCACATAGTCACGGGCGCCTTCCGGCGTGCTTTTCAAGAGAATGGGCGTTTCGATCTCCAGAAAATCTTGCCGATTTAGATAATCACGCATGAACGCGATCACCTGATGGCGCAATATCAAATTACGCTGCATCCGCTCACGCCGCAAATCCAAATATCGATACTTTAAACGCACCTCATCACGCACATCGGTATCTTCGTTGATGGCAAAAGGCGGGGTTTTGGCCGTATTCAGGATATTGAGCCCGGTGGCTTCCACCTCAATCTCTCCAGTAGCCAGGTTAGGATTGATTAATCCCTCAGGTCGAGCCCGTACAACCCCTGTGATCTGAATCACATACTCGGGTCGCACCTCTTCGGCCAGACTATGGGCGGTCTCAGAAACATCGGCGTTGAACACCACCTGCACCAAACCTGAACGATCACGAAGATCGAAAAAAATTAGTCCGCCATGATCACGACGACGATGCACCCATCCCGCCAGGGTGACGGTTTGACCAACCTGTTCTTTGCGAAGCAATCCGCAATTGATAGTTTTCATCATTATGAAATAAATCCTTATCTTCTCTAGATCAAGTGTCACGATACGGGCTCAATGCCCGCGCGCATGAAGGACAATTATAGTGCCAAAGCGCATTCCAGGCAAAGAAATGTATAACCATAGGTGCGTTTCAAAATGGGGGCGCTTTTTTGTATTTTCAGGACGATTACCTCAGGCGCTTCAGGCCTGCAGCCAGGGGATGTCCCCCACCTTCCTGGCCACCGGTGGGCCTCCATGAGCGCCAGCAGAATATCCTTCCTATCTCCTCTCCCCTCCCGTCTCGGAGCGGAGAGGAAGCAAAGGTGGAGACGGCGCCTATTGAGTCCGAATTCACACGGCCAGTACATCAGGTAATAAATGGCCCCAAAGTTGAAACGCACCCCACCATAACACAGAATTGACATGAACGAGTAGTCTCATTATACTTTTTACCAGAGTGCGTCATCAGCAAAACGAAGAAACAGCGCTCTATCGTCAGATTCTACCTTTTCTCGCTTCACTTTTTCACTTTAAGGAGGTGAAGAAGAATGAACAAACGCGTATTCATCGTTGCCGGACTGCTTCTGATTTTGGTCCTGGCTCTGAGCGCCTGCGGCGGTAAGAAGGCTGAACCTACACAGGCTCCAGCGCCCACAGAAGCGCCAGCACAACCTACAGAAGCGCCAGCACAGCCTACAGAAGCTCCGCCAGAACCCACGGCAACACCGGTGCCGCCAACTCCTACACCGGTGCCGCCAACCCCCACGCCCGTAGCTCGCAACGGCGCCTGGGTGGATTCTCTGGTCTTTACCGTCCAGGAAGACGCGGATGTGGCTGTGGCCCAGTTGGAAAGCAAGGACATTGACATCTATGCCTACACTGTCAGTGATCCCGAACTTTACAAAAAGGTCAAGGACAACAAAGACTTGAACTATGCCGAATCTTTCGGCTCCTACACCGAGCTCACATTCAACCCGGTGGGACCTGAATATGGCGAAGGGGAACTCAATCCCTTCTCTAATCCCAAGATTCGCGAAGCTGTGAACTGGCTCATCGATCGCGACTACATCGTCGAAGAAATTTACGGTGGGCTGGCCATTCCCAAATTCCTCCCCATCACTAGCGCCTTCCCTGACTACGCTCGCTATATCGACACAGTCCGGGCATTAGAAGCCAAATATGCCTACAACCTGGATAAAGCCAAAGAAGTCATCACCGCCGAAATGGAAGGCATGGGCGCGGAGATGACTGATGGCAAATGGACCTACAATGGCAATCCGGTCACCGTCAAATTCGTCATCCGCACCGAGGATGAACGCAAGGAGATTGGCGATTACGTGGCCAACCAATTCGAAGCTGTCGGCTTCACCGTGGATCGCATGTACAAGAACCGCACCGAGGCTTCCGCATTGTGGATACGAACAGACCCTACTGAAGGGCAGTGGACTGTGTACACCGGTGGATGGATCACCACCGCTATTGATCGTGATCAGGGCGGAAACTTCAGCTTCTTTTACACGCCGCGCGGCATCCCTGTGCCTCTGTGGCAAGCGTATACCCCCAGCGAAGATTTCGATGCAGTTTGCTTGAAGCTGGAAAACAACGACTTCGCCACCATGGAAGAACGGGGAGAGCTTTTCCGCAAAGCCATGGAACTGGCGCTGGAGGACAGCGTGCGCGTGTGGCTCAATGATCAGCTTGCCTTCTCACCGTATCGCGCAGAAGTCAGCGTTACAGCAGACCTGGCAGGCGGCATTGCCGGCGCTGCCGTCTATCCCTTCACCGTTCGCCGCGTCGATGAGGTTGGCGGTCAGGTCAAGATCGCTCAGCCTGGCTTGTTGGTCGAACCCTGGAATCCGCTGGGTGGCACCAACTGGATTTACGACACCATGCCGCAACGGGCCACTGGCGAAACAGCCACCATGTCCGATCCCTTCACCGGGCTGAGCTGGCCAAATCGCATCGAGAAGGCCGAACTGGTCGTCAAGAAGGGATTGCCTGTCGCCAAGACGCTGGATTGGATCGATCTGTCCTTCGAGGACGAGATTACCGTACCCGATGATGCCTGGGTGGATTGGGACGCAGAGAACCAAAAATTCATCACGGCTGGTGAGAAATTCACCGAGACCGTGACTGCCAACACCAAATCTGTGGTTTACTATCCCAAAGACATGTTCGAGACCGTCACCTGGCAGGATGGCAGCCCCATCAGCGTTGGCGACTTTGTCATGGGCATGATCCTCGCCTTCGATCGAGGCAAAGAGGCCAGCCCCATTTACGACGAAGCTGAAGCGCCCAATCTGGAATCCCTGCTCAGCCACTTCAAGGGCGTGCGCATTGTCTCCACCGACCCCCTGGTTATCGAGACCTATGACGACCAATACAGCCTTGACGCTGAAAACAGCATCACCACCTGGTGGCCTTACTACTCCTACGGACAGGCTCCATGGCACACCCTGGCTGTGGGCTACAAGGCCGAAGAGAACAAAGAATTGGCCTTCTCCTCCGACAAGGCTGATGCACTTGAGGTTGAGTGGATGAGCTTTATCAGCGGCCCCAGCATGGAAATTCTGGAGAAATATCTGAAAGAGGATGCTGATGCGGGCTTCATCCCCTATGAAAACACGATGAAAGATTACGTGACCGCAGATGAGGCCAAAGCTCGTTACGCAAATCTCCAGAAGTTCTACGACGAATACAAGCACTTCTGGGTAGGCACAGGCCCATTCGTCCTCAAGGCAGTCCATCCTGTCGAAGGCTCGCTGGAACTCGTACGGAATGAAGCCTATCCTGATTCCGCCAATAAATGGTCTCGCTTCTCTGAGCCAAAGATCGCAGAAGTGGAAGTGGATGGCCCCGGCCGCGTGAAGATCGGCGAGGAAGCCACCTTCGATGTCATGGTCACCTTCAAGGGCGATCCTTATCCCAACGACGAGATCAGCGAGGTCAAGTACCTGGTCTTCGACGCCAATGGTGATCTAGCCGCCACCGGCGCCGCTGAGGCAAGTGGAGATGGTAAATACACCGTCACGCTGAGTAGCGATGTGACCGGCAAGCTCGAAGCAGGCTCCAATCGCATCGAGATCGCTGTCACCTCCAAGGTGGTCAGCATTCCCTCCATGGCAGATATGGAATTCGTCTCTGTTCCTTAACCTCACACTCACACCGACTGGCGGCGGCTCTTCGGGGCGCCGCCAGTCTTTTTCATTCTGAAGCCCAAGGTGTGATGCAATGTGCGTGATATTTTGCATCGTCCGTAGGCGCTAGAAGTGAAAACTGAACACCGTCCACTGTTCTACTGTTCACCCATCCGAGGGAAACCCTATGACGGCTATGACCCAAACAACTGTGGGGAAAAAGGCCCGGGCAGATACGTTGAAACGCATTGGGAAATATACACTCGTCCGATTTTTCATGCTCTTCTTTGCAGTGGCCGTGGGAATATATCTGACGATTTTAATTGCCAATATGGGCGGTTATGTGGATGAAATCCGGCGGGCAGAAATTCGGGAGAATATTGCGATTCAGATCAGCATGAATCCTGAATACAAAAAACTCACCACCGATGAACGCAAGCAATTGCAGGAGAAGATGGTGGTATTGGAGGAAGAACGGCTGGGATTAAACAAGCCCTTCCTCGTTCGCAGCCTGGCCTATCTGAAAGACGCGTTGACCTTGAACCTGGGTCGCGCCATGAACATGACCAGCGATAGCGGGTCGCGCCAGGTGAAACTTATCTTGCTGGAGCGGCTGCCAGCCACGGTGCTTTTATTTGGCACCTCCTTTCTCCTCAACTTTTTTGTGAGTCTGTTCTTTGCTCTAATGCTTTCGCGACGCTATGGCAGCCTTTGGGATCGTTTTGTTGTGGCCTTGGCCCCCACTTCGGCCGCGCCAGGCTGGTTCTACGGCATCTTCCTCATCGTCATCTTCGCAGCCTGGCTTCAACTATTGCCCTATGGCGGCATGGTGGATGCGCCGCCTCCCGAAGACCCATTGCACTATGCACTGAGCGTGGCCGAACACATGGTGCTACCGCTGTTGGCTCTGGCAATCAGCTCCATCTTTCTCAGCATCTACAGTTGGCGAACCTTCTTCTTGATTTACTCCAGTGAAGATTATGTCGAGATGGCCAAAGCCAAGGGCCTGACGGACCGGGCCATCGAGCGTCGCTACATCTTGCGCCCAACCCTGCCCACCATCATCACCAACTTTGCATTGGCCATCATCACGGTGTGGATGGGCGCGATCATCTTTGAGACTGTTTTCAATTGGCCCGGCGTTGGTCGCGTCTATTACCAAGCCATCGGCTTGTTCGATATCCCAGTTATTGTGGGCACCACAGTGTTATACGCCTATTTGCTGGCGATCACCGTTTTCCTGCTCGATATCGTCTACGCATTCATTGACCCCCGAGTCAAAATCGGCTAAGGAGCACAACCGGCATGAATCTCAACCAACTTCGAGACATCACCCGTTATCCCTCGGCCATCGTGGGGCTCGTCATCATCATCCTTTTAATCGCCATCTCTATCTACACGGTGCTAGCGTTGCCCTATGATGAGACGGTGGTCAAATGGCGCGGTGGTGATATGGTCTGGCAGGATAACCCCCGCACGGCGCCTCCAACCTGGGTGAATTTTTTCAGAGCCAAAAAACTTCCTGAATCCATCATCTTCAACTCCACCGACGAAGGCATCGAAAAGCAGATCACTCCTCTGAAGGATGATCTCACCGATGTCTACATGGAGTTTTCGTTTGACTACACGGCAGATGAATTTCCTCAGGAAGTCATCATGTTCTTCACCTCCACCTTTGAGAAAAAAGCGCCGTACATCAGCCTCACCTGGATCACGCCCGATGGTCGAGAACTGGATATCGGTGATTTTTCCATCGATAAAACCTACACGCGCCGACTTTCGCAAGATGAGAAACTCGCCAAAAAGCTGAATGGACAACCTGCCGAAATCGGCCTCTTTGCTGATCCCAACAGCAAAGAATTGAAGCCGCTGAAGGGCAACTACACGCTGGAGGTGGCAGGGCTCACCTTCGAGCCAGAAAGCGCGTTCGAGGCCAAGACAGTCATTTATGGCAAAGTGTTCGGTCTGGCGGGCACCGACCACCTACGCCGTGACCTGCTATTGGCGCTGTTGTGGGGCACGCCCGTGGCCCTGGCTTTTGGACTCATCGCCGCGGTGGTCACCAGCGTGTTGACCATGACTATCGCAGCCACCGGCACCTGGTATGGCGGCTGGGTGGATAGCGTCATCCAGCGCATTACCGAGATCAACATGATGCTTCCAGTGCTGCCCATCCTGATTATGGTGGGGGTGTTCTATTCTCGCAGTTTGTGGGTGATCCTGGGGGTGATCATCTTGCTAAGCATTTTCGGAGCCTCCATCAAGAGCTTTCGGGCCATGTTTATGCAGGAACGGGAGGCGGGTTATATCCAGGCCGCACAATCGTATGGAGCCAGCAACACCCGTATCATCTTCCAATACCTCATCCCCCGCATCATTCCCGTGCTCATCCCCTCATTGGTGGTGCTCATTCCCAGTTTCGTCTTTCTCGAAGCATCGCTGGCGGTGTTGGGTCTGGGGGATCCACTCATGCCGACCTGGGGAAAAATCATCGACGAAGCCAGAACCAACGGTGCGCTATACAAAGGCCTGTATTACTGGGTGTTGGAGCCTTCCTTTATGCTAATGCTGACCGGTTTCTCATTTGCCATGTTGGGCTTCGCACTCGATCGCATCTTCAACCCACGGCTGCGAGGAATGTAAGCTATGAAAGACAACACGCTTTTGAAAATCGAAGACCTGGTTCTTTATTTCAAAACCAGTATAGGAAATGTCCAGGCAGTCGATCACGTGAACCTTGAACTGCACAAGAACAAGGCCGTGGTGATTCTGGGTGAGTCAGGCTGCGGTAAGAGCTCTATGGCCAAAGCGATTTTGCGCCTGCTACCACGCAATGTCAGTGAATATCGAGGCAAAGTCGTCATCGACTATCAGGATGTAATGACCCTGGCGGATGAAGAATTTCGGCGGCAAGTGCGCTGGGTCAAGATGTCGATGGTGCCGCAAGCCGCAATGAATGCTCTGAATCCGGTATTGCGGGCGGGAGATCAAGTGGCGGAGCCAGCCATGATTCACCTGGGCAAAGAAAAGGAAGAGGCGTTGGAATTGGCCCGGGAAATGTTCCAACGCGTGGGCGTTCCCGAAGACTTCCTCACCCGCTTTCCATTCGAACTCTCTGGCGGAATGCGGCAGCGCGTAGCCATTGCCATGGCGCTCATTACCAACCCCCAACTTATTGTGCTGGATGAGCCAACTTCAGCGCTGGACCTGCTAACCCAGGCCAACATTATGAACGTTCTCAAAACCATCAAATGGGAAACGGGAACGAGTTACATCCTCATCACCCACGATATTGCCACCTCGAGCGAGCTGGCAGACGAGGTGGCGGTGATGTACGCGGGACAGATCGTAGAAGTAAACGACGCGGAGAGCTTTTTTGCCGAACCGCTGCATCCTTACTCGCGGCGGTTGATGGCCAGCGTGCCCCGATTGTATGGCGACGAAGAGCCTGACTTCATACCTGGCCGTCCCCCCAGTTTGTTAAATCCTCCTACCGGCTGTCGTTTCGCCGATCGCTGTCATCTACGTTTCGATAAATGCACTGAAGAACCGCCCACTTTCATTGTGGATGGGCATCCGGTCAAATGTTGGTTGTACGAAAAAGATCATATGGCAGTCGTTTTATCCACTGCCTCAGGAGCAGGAGAGGCCTCATGAGCACAGACGTCAATACGAGCCCAACTGTCACCGTCCCCATCTCCACTGAGGATGATGTCTTGATTTCAGTCAAAGACTTGCATGTGTGGTTTGAGCTGAAAAAGTGGGGATTCAGCCATGTGGGTTGGGTGCGCGCGGTGGATAACGTCAATTTTGCGTTGAAACGAGGCGAGGCCATCGCCATCGTGGGCGAAAGCGGCTGCGGCAAATCGAGTTTGATGAAAACCCTGCTGCTATTGAATCGTCCCCACAAGGGGCAGGTCATTTTCGAGGGGAAAGACATCAGCAAGTTGAAGGGAAAAGAGTTGAAATGGTATCGGTCACAAGTTGGCTATGTGCAGCAAGACCCCTACGGCGCATTGCCGCCCTTTATGCCCGTACACCGCATTCTGGATGAACCGCTGGTGATCAATGGCATCAAAGACAAAAAAGAACGAGAATCACGCATCCGCAACGCCATGGAAGAAGTGGCGTTGACGCCGGTGGATGATTTTCTGAACAAGTATCCGCACATGCTCAGCGGGGGCCAACAGCAGCGCGTTGTCATCGCCCGGGCCATGATTTTGGAACCCAAACTTTTGGTCGCGGATGAGCCCGTCTCGATGCTCGACGCATCGGTGCGAGTGGAGATTTTGCGCTTGCTACGCAAATTGCAAGAGCAGCATAACCTCTCGGTGATGTACATCACCCACGATCTTTCCACCGTACGTTTTTTCTCCGAACGCATTTTTGTCATGTACGCGGGCAAACTGGTGGAACAAACGCACATCGAAGAGCTGCTGGGCAATCCGCTGCATCCTTACACCAAAGCACTGCTCACTGGCACCTCGGTGCCCGACGCGGCCAACGCCAAGCATCTCAAGCATGTGCCGCCGGGTGAACCGCCCAGCCTGGTGAACCCGCCTGCCGGTTGTCGCTTCCATCCACGTTGCGAACACTTCATCGAAGGCAAATGCAACGTCGAAGAGCCGCCCCACTTCGAGCCAGTCTCTGGGCACATTGTCAACTGTTGGCTATACGAATCAGATCGCACCAGTTATCCTGAGCCATGAAGCGTCCCCTACCCATCTGGACAAAACTCTGGTTTATTGGCGGCGTGTTAGTCATCTTGGGCGCAGGCATCCCTTTTCTCATTGTGCTGGGTTACCTGCCACCAAGCCTGGCGCTATTGGGAGCAGCCGCCCTGGCCTCGATAATCGGCGTCTTTCTTGGCTACTACGCCATGTCGATCTACATCCGCGTGCACAAACGACGCGATCTGCCATAGGCGGAATGGCCAAAAAGTGGAATGCAAACACCAATCAAAAATAACCACTGGCACACAGAAAAAAGTTACCCAATATGACCAACATCATAGACGCCCGCACCGCCCGGAGTTACAATAAGACATCTCCTTGAGTGAATCTCCTTGGGTGTGGGAAAGGAAAAGAAAAAGCCCGACGGCCTTGTGCTCGTCGGGCTTTCTTTGTCGCCAAATTACTTACAACGGGGGTTTCACCCGCAACCAATCTCGATCGATACGATACAGCAACCACAACACCATAAGCAAAAGCATCAGTAAAATCGCGACGCCGCCAATGACCCACCATCTAAATAAAAGCGTTGCCCCAAACCCGACAACATAACTCAAAAGTAACAAAGCAAAAGCGCCTCCAGAAACGCCCTCAGGCCCAGCAGAATACCGTCGCACCAACAGCAACCCCAACCCCATTCCCAAGAGCGCAACAAGATTGCCGAGTATCAGAACCTGAAGGCCAGAGAGCCAGGGAATGGACACGACCCACACCCCGCAAGCCCCCTCCATAGCGGGCAAAGGATAGGTGCTGCCCACAAAAGCATCGACCATAAGAAAACGCCCCCCATACACCCCCGAAGCGGTAGAAACATTCCGTTCCAACGTCTTTCGCTCACCCGGTTTCAATGTCACAGTATCCCGCTGCTGCTCCACCATCAACACGTGCCTCTGGGCAATACGCCACCGCACAAATCGATCTATGGTGCGATCCAATGGGTTTTCCAGCGCGACCTGAGCCCGAGCCATCTCATCAGAGGTGACCAGCAACGAGCAACGCAAACCCGAAAGATTTTTACCCACATCCCCAACCCCAAATAAGCTGGCTTCTAAATTGGCCCAAGCAATACCGCCCAGCAGCCACACCCCTACAAAGAAACCAATGGCAAATAGAAGGTAGCCAAAACGACGGCGTAATGCGTAGGAAGTATCCATGACGAGGATATCAACCAGACTCAAACACATAAATCAAAGCAGACATTAACATAGCACAAATCGCGCTGGCAGGCAAGTGGCTCGCGTCGCAAGTGCGTTTCAAAATGGGGGCAGACATTGCAAAACCCGCCAGATTGCGAATCCGGCTCCGAAGCGGGGCTCCCCAGGGTGGATTCGTAATCCGCCCAGCCCAAAAATAAAAGCGCCCCCGCTCCACAACGCCCATATCAGACGACATTAAACCAAACCAGCAGCTGATCAATGATGGGACTGAGCAAACCAGGATTGAAGAAAAACAACAGGCCCACAGCTAATAGCAGGCCGATGGTCCAGGCAGTCAGCGAGGATTCACGCTGAAGAGACGCATCGGTTACAGGCGAAGCCAAACGCCGCAAGGCTCGAATCATCCCCAACACCCCCAAAAGCAAAACCACCATCGTCCACAAGAAAATATTGCCTGCCCGAAACTCGGCAACCTGAAATGTAGCCAGCCGCAACGGAAACAAAGCGCCCAAGGGCCATCCCAACAAAAACAACCCACCAGCAATAAATCCCAAAGAAGAGAGAGGCATACGTTCGCTGACGCCATGAAGTGCGTGATAGGGAGGATTCTCACCAAACCGATGCACAATGCTTTGCAACCCGGCAGCAGCAATGGTCAATACTAGAGGGCTAACCAGGAATTGCCAAAAAATCGCGTCATTGCCCAATTCTCCTGTTAGCCCCCAGGCCAGAAACGCAGCGCCATACCCCCACAAAAGCAGATATCCCCACAACTGCCCCAACCGCTGACTTCCCAACATGAACACCCCCGCCCAAAGCATCTGAATTACAGCAATCCAGGGCAGCCAATACCCGGGATCAGCAAACTCGGTGATGGTGGGATAAGCAAAAAGCAACCGTCGCAAAAAAGTATAAGTCGCGATCTGCCACATCCCCACCAAAAACGCCCCGGCAAACGGTGAAGCCGACTCCCCCAGAGCCACAATCCAGCCATGAAGAGGCACAGGAGAGGTCAGAATCAACATGCCAATGAGCAAAGAGCGCCAGCCATTGTTCCAAAGTTGAGGATTCTCGGCCGCAACGGCGGACTGTGAAAAAACCCAGGCGGAAAAAAGGAAAAAGGGAAAAGCCAGGGTGGGAGCAAGCAAGGTGCGTAGCGCTGCGCGGGCAGAGCGCGGGCGATTGCCTTGGGCGATTACAGCCATGATGATGGCAGCCGCCATGAGCCACAACGGCGCCCACAACAAAGGGGTGCTGCTCAAAAAAACCACCAACACAGCGATGAGCCAGGGAATGGTAGGAAAAAAGACGCGCTCGGTTTTGATCAACGCCGCCACCAGGGCAAAAACAGCCCCCCAAAGCAAGAAAAGGATAAGCGGCGCCCGCACAGCGGTGGTCAAATGCAGATTCAGGTTGAGGATATGGATGGGGCGGCTTTGGAGCAAGGTTCGTCCCAACAACTGCACACTACCATCGACCGGAGTGCGCCACAATGCCATCATCAACCATGTCAAACCGCCCGCAACAGTCAATCCCGAAGCCTGCACGGCCACGCGCCGCAGCAGCGCGGCCACTGCGCCCAAACCGAACAACAACAATAACAAAAACATCAACAGGCTCATGCTTCCCCCGGTTTCGGCCAGAACCGAGCGCCATCCACAACAATCAGATACGAAATAGCAAACCCCAACAACAGCTCCATGCCGGCCAATAATCCCACCACATCCACCGACACTTGCCAGGCATGAATGGCGAAAGTCGAAGCCAGCAGCCACAACATCAGCCCAAATCCCCAGCGCATAGGCCTATCCCCCAGGCCCAGAGCGGTGAGACCTGCCAGCGCCAGAAACGTGGCATAGCGGGCGAGATCGGCTGGCAGTTTAGGAATCGCGACATAAGGCCGTACAAAGTGCGTGGCCACAAGAAGCAAAATAACGAAAGCCAATCGCAAAAGCGTTGAAGGATTCAATCGCCAATCGGGCTTCCACCAGGGCACGCCGCTCTGCTTGCGACGCACGACATCCACCCGCCGCGCAGACAAAAACCACATGATTGCCACAATCCCCCCTGTTACCCACTGTTGCAAAGCCCACTCCGGAGGCATCAATTGCAGCAAAAGGATGCCAGCAAACACCTTCACGCCAGCAAAAGACAACAAAGCCAATCGCCAATCGCTGAGAACCAGCATAGCAGCAATCAACGCCACGCTAGGAAAAATCAGTGCGGGATTGGTTAATGCACGGGTGAAAGCAAGAAATTGGTTGAGCGTAGGCATGAGATTCGCAATTTTACTGGATCAACGCATAAACAGCCAGAGCAGAAGCAACGTCAGCAACACCCAGCCAAACTGCCCGGCTCCATCCAGAATGTCGGCAGCAAAACCTAAAGAGATGGAAAGATAATGTAGCACCGAAAGTAACAAGCGCTCCAACCAGCGTAGATCTACCACAAACATCAATCGCTTCTGCCATCTCTCCATCCCATAAAAGAGACGCAGGTGCCATCGGGCCAACGCCCCCCCCAATAATACCGGAGCCAGCACGGTCATCCAGCCAGTCAATAGCCCTGCAGAGCGAATCTGCAAAAACACGCTATGATATGGCGCCGAAAGCGAAAGACCAGCGGAGCGAGCAAGCGTGGCCGGAAAAAATCCCCATAATACTCCAAACAGAACCACCAGCGCCAGCATCCACGCTAACATCCCGGCAGGAAGGTAATCTGATTCAGTCTGAGAATCGGATTCAGTATCATGCATGGGACGCAATACCGCAGCCACCAACAAGGCTTGAGCAGCCAACACCAGCAACCACACAGGAAAACCGATAAGACTGGTGGCCAATTGTGAGAGACTGAGATTAAGTGTAAATCCGGTGGTAAAGGGAAATCCAAGTAGGAAGAAAAGCGCCATCCACTTCATCCAACGCCCGTATTGGCGCCGTAACGCCAGGGTCAGCGTCCAAATCAGCACCGCCAATACGAGAGAAGTCAAAGGCAGTAGCATTCGAGCCATGCTGTCATCTCGAAACAACGACAACGACAGCGCCGCCCAAGTGGCCCGATTGATGACGACGTACATCCATCTTTGAGCAGAATCACCCGCCAGCCAGGCCGCAATGGCGCTACCGAGCAAACCCGCGACAGCCAGTGCAATCCATCCTAAACTGGTCAGCAAAGGGAGTTCGAATCTTCCTAACAAATACAAAGCGGCCAAAGCAGGCGTCAGTTGTAGCACCATCTGCACGCCTCGCGGACGCGACTCCTCAGACATAAACCAAAAGTGAAAAGGATAAACGCCAAGAGGAATGATCACAGCCCACAATAACAACAACTGCGCTTGCAGATTCAACGTCTCGCTCGAAAGCACGACCAGCAGGGACTCGAACCCATTGAACAATGGCGCGGCCAGCAGAAATAAAACAGACAGCAACAATATCGACCACACTCGTGGCGCATTAGAGGACGGCGAAGCCGCCAGTATGGCTGTGAAAAAAATCAGCAGCGTCCAAGCGCCCAACAATGTGCTCCATGTCGCGGCGGTGATCACAAGAAGCGAAGCGGCCAGGAGTAAAGGCGTCCAAAACGCTGGAGGTGTAAATCCAGGGCGTTCGCGCCAGGATGGCAATAGCAATGCAGAGAGCGCTACGACAAACATCAGCCATCCCACCAACCACACCCACCCATCCCACTGCACCCCCAGCGCGGTTTTAAGCTCCAGCGGAGCCTGCCACACCCACCATTGTCCCAGGCCCTGTGGTTGCAGCCGCAGCAAAAGCCAAGCCGCCATGCTCGCCAATGTCAGTCCTACGGGCAGAACCTGGCGCATTCGCCAAGAAAGATAGCGCTGTGAGAAAAGCAACACCCCGCCGCCGCCCAAAAGTAGACCTATGGGGCCGAGGGGGGTCATCCAAAAAGCATTCATAGGAAGGAAATTGTAGCATGTTTGAAAGAAAGGTGGGAAGTTGGCGACAGCGCTAATTGACGAATTCGACTTCCGATGCTACACTTTAGGCAGGTTCAAGGATGAACCGGACACAAAACTAATTCATGCTGGATGACGCGTGCGAGAGAGTGTCAGGAAGAATGAACAAAGATCGATGATTAATGATCGAAGTAAAATGAGAGCAGCAACGAACAATTGCCAATTACACCTCTTTGCTCTTTAATCATTTCTCTTCAATCATCTCCCTGACCGCCGAAGGGGCAAGCTAGCGGACCGCCCGATCCGCTGGTGAATCTCTCAGGCAAAAAGGATCGTACGCCGACAGCGCTCTGGAGAGTGAGGTTTCAATTTGCCTCCACCGACGGGGAAAGCCTTCACGGCCAATCTCTCAGGCGCCAGGACAGAGCACCAGGGGCATCTCTGTCATACACAGCGCCCGGATTCCGGGCCACACGCAATTGGCAATGGGAGGCCAACAATGTCCGAACTAAAACGTACAGCACTTTATGACGTGCATGTCGCCATGGGGGCGCGCATGGTGCCCTTCGCAGGTTACGAGATGCCCGTGCAGTATCCTACTGGGCCCATGACCGAACATCATGCGGTGCGCAACGCCGCAGGCCTGTTCGACATCGATCACATGGGACAACTGAAGCTGGTCGGGCCCGACGCTGAAGCCTTCTTGCAGTACATCCAGCCTCGCGACGTGGCAAAGATGCAGGTGTGGGACGCCGAATACAGTTATCTTTGTTACGAAGATGGCACCTTTGTGGATGACATCTTCATCTACAAACAGCCTGAGGATGAGTGGATGATCGTCATCAATGCAGCCAATCGAGAAAAGGACATCTTTTGGCTGGATACCCACATTGTAGGTTTCAATGCAGACATCATCGATATCTCCGACCCCACCTTCATGGTGGCGCTGCAAGGCCCCAAAGCCCAAGCCATCCTGCAAAAAATCACCGACTACGACCTGAACCAGGTGGATTTCCACACCGCAGCCAAAATCCAGGTGGGCGGCGTCGAAACCCTTATCGGGGCTACAGGCTACACCGGCGAATATGGTTATGAACTCTTCTTCCCGGAGGAGAAAGCCATTGCCATGTGGGAAATGCTGCTGGAAGCGGGTAAAGAGGATGGTTTGCTGGCTTGCGGTCTGGCTGCACGCGATTCCCTACGCTTCGAGGCCTGCCTGCCTCTTTATGGACATGAGATCAATGCTCGAGTTGAACCCATCGGCGCCCGCCTGGGTTGGGTGTGCGATTGGGACAAAGGCCCCTGGATTGGTCGCAATGTCGTGCTGAAGTCCAAGCTTGAAAAACCCGACATGCTGCTGGTGGGCCTGGAGATGGTGGACAGAGGCGTGCCGCGCGAGCATTATGAAGTCGCCAAGGATGGCAAAGTCATCGGCTGGGTGACTACAGGCATGAAATCTCCCACCCTGGGTAAATTCTTGGCCCTGGCCTATGTTCCCCGCGGGTACAACAAATTCGGCACGGAACTGGATGTCATCATTCGCGACAAACCCAAGAAGGCCGTGGTGGTGCGCCGCCCCTTCTACATCCCCGCCTATCGACGATAAGCAAACAAATGAACCAAGAAAGACATAGCTTCTCCTCACTTCATTAGACAATCACTCAACCCTCCCGTCAACCAAAGGAGATTTCAACCATGAGCCTAAAATATGACCCGAATCTGAAGTACGCCGAAACCGACGAATGGGCCCGCGTCGAAGATGATGACATCGTCGTGGTGGGCATCAGCGACTACGCCCAGGACGCACTCTCCGATATTGTTTATGTCGAGCTACCCGAGATAGGAACAGAAGTCAGCGCGGGCGAAGTCGTTGGCACTGTAGAATCGGTCAAAGCCGCAGCCGACATCAACAGCCCCGTCTCGGGCGAAATCATCGAGGTCAACGAAGCCCTGGATGACTCCCCCGAAATTATCAACGAAGACCCATACGGCGCCTGGATTTTCAAGGTCAAGGCCAACGACCTGTCTGAACTTGACAACCTGATGGACGCCGACGCCTACGAAAAATTCAACGCCACGCGGGAGCATTGAACCATGCGCTATATTCCTCACACTGAGGCTGAGCGCCGGGCCATGATGGAGGCCATCGGCATTCAGGATATCGGCGACCTATTCGCGGATGTCCCAGCCGAACATCGATATCCCAAGTTGGATCTGCCAGACCCCATGACCGAGATGGAGATCATGCGGGAGCTAGACATGATGGCCGCAGAAAACGCCAATCTACGGGAATTTGCCAGCTTTTTGGGGGCAGGCGCTTACAACCACTTCGTGCCTGCGATCGTAGACACCATCATCAGTCGCGGCGAATTTTATACAGCTTACACCCCCTATCAACCAGAAATTAGCCAGGGCACATTACAGGCAGCATTCGAGTATCAGAGCATGGTGGCTGCGCTCACCGGCATGGAAGTGGTGAACGCCTCACATTATGATGGAGCCACCGCGGTGGCCGAGGCTGCGATTATGGCGGTGAACATTCAGCGACACAAACGCCGCACCATCGTGGTTTCCCCCACCCTGCATCCTCAATACCGGCAGGTTCTGCGCACCTACACCCAGGGCATGGAAATAAAAATCATCGGCGACGAGACCGGAGAGAATGATTTTCATGCCCTCATCGACCTTTGCGATGATGACACAGCCTTGGTCATCGTACAAAACCCCGACTTCCTTGGACAACTGCACACGCCGCAAGAGATGCAAGACCTGGCCGATGCGGTGCACGCCCGCGGTGCGCTGCTGGCCGTGGCCACAGACCCGATTGCCCTGGGCCTGCTGAAACCGCCCGGAGAATATGGAGCGGACATCGTCACCGCCGAAGGACATACGCTAGGCAACAGCATCAGCTTTGGCGGGCCTTTTCTGGGCATCTTCGCCTTCCGCATGAAGTATGTGCGCAAGAGTTCAGGGCGACTGGTGGGCGAAACCATCGACGTAACGGGCAAACGCGGCTATGTGCTCACCCTCTCCACTCGCGAACAGCACATCCGCCGCGAAAAAGCCACCAGCAACATCTGCTCTAATCAGGCCCTGAACGCCCTGGCCGCTGCCGCCTATCTGGCCGCCATGGGCAAGCATGGTCTGCGCCAGGTGGCGGAACTAAGCTGGCACAAAGCCCACTACGCCGCCTACCAGATCGCAGCATTGGATGATTACGAAGTGGTGTTGGATAAGCCCTTCTTCAAAGAATTCGTCATCAAATGCCCGCTCCCGGTGGCTGAAATCAACAGTTACTTGCTAGAAGAATATGGCATCATCGGCGGCTACGATCTGAGCCAGGAATACCCGGACCTTGGCAACGCCATGTTGCTATGCGTGACCGAGATGAACACTCGTGAGGAGATCGATGACCTGGTGCTGGCGCTAAAAGAAGCCGCGGCTCCGCGCATCCAACTGAATCTGGAGGTGCAGCCATGAAGTACGACGCTTACATTTACGATCTAAGCAGGCCCGGGCGCAAAGGTGTGGATATGCCTGCCCCCGATGTGCCCGAAACCCCTATCCCCAGTGAATTCCTGAGAGAAGAACTGCCCCTGCCAGAGCTCAGCCTCACCCAGGTGACGCGACACTATCTGCGCCTGAGCCAGAAGAATTATGCAGTGGACAAGGGTTTCTATCCCCTGGGCTCCTGCACCATGAAGTACAATCCAAAAGTGAATGAGTGGGCCGTGCGGCTACCCGGATTCGCCGCCATACACCCCTTACAAGACCCCGTCACTGTGCAGGGAGCCATGGGTCTGATGTACGACCTGCAGCAGATGATAGCCGAAATCGCAGGTTTTGACGCAGTGTCATTGCAGCCCGCTGCAGGCGCGCACGGCGAGTTCGCTGGCGTACTCATCATGCGCGCCGCACAACTGGCCCGAGGCGAAACCCAACGCCACAAAATCCTGGTGCCCGACTCCGCCCACGGCACCAATCCCGCCAGCACATCCATGGCAGGATTCACCGCGGTGCAAATCCCCAGTGATGCAGATGGCAATGTGGACACCGCCGCGCTCAAAGAAGCGTTGGATGACGAAGTCATCGGCATCATGATCACCAACCCCAACACCCTGGGCCTGTTCGAATCCAACATCGTGGAAGTGTGCGAGCTGGTGCATGAGGCCGGAGGATTGGTTTATGGCGATGGGGCCAATCTCAACGCCATTATGGGCATCACCCGCCCAGGAGACCTGGGCATCGACGTGATGCACTTCAACCTGCACAAGACCTTTAGCACACCCCACGGCGGTGGTGGACCTGGCAGCGGGCCAGTAGGCGTAGTCGCCGAGCTGGCTCCCTTCTTACCTGGCCCCATCGTGGGACTCAGCGAACAAGAGGATGCATACATCTGGAAACAACCTGAGCAAAGCATTGGCCGGGTCAAGAGCTTCCATGGCAATTTCGGAGTGATGGTCAAAGCCTACACCTACATCCGCATGTTGGGCGCAGCGGGGCTACGCGAAGTTAGCGAAACCGCAGTGCTTAACGCCAATTACATGCAGGCCCGCATCCTCAAATCGGGCAATTACCCCATCCCTTACGGACATCGCTTCTGTAAACATGAAACCGTGGCCCAAGGCAAGATCCCGGGCGCAGAGGATGTCCACACGCTGGATATCGCCAAACGTCTCATCGACTATGATTTCCATCCCCCCACCATCTACTTCCCCCTCATCGTGCATGAGGCCCTGATGATGGAGCCCACCGAAACGGAAGATAAGGAAACCATCGATGAATTCCTGGATACTCTGGATAAAATTGCAGAAGAGGCGCGAGAAAACGCCGACCTGCTGCGCCAGGCCCCGGTGAACGCCCCCATCCGCCGTTTGGATGAGGTGCATGCCGCACGCAAGCCGGTCTTGATTCGTTTACCCTGACACCCCTTCCCCACAAACACAACAAAAGCCCCGACGGTCATACCGCCGGGGCATTATTTTTACAAGGCCAGCATGAATTGAAAAATGTTGTCCCGCCGTTCCGGAAAATCCTCATGGGCATACACCATGAGCGCTTTGGTAGCAGCAATCTTGTTGTACGCGGCAAGTTGGGTGGAAGGCGAGCAGACCGGAACAATTTGCTTGATGCGGGGCGGCCACGCCGAGCGATTGGCCGCGGGCGGTCTCTACGCCCGACTGTGGACTTCGCAGCACGAAAACATCAGATGACGACCGCCGCACCACGTCAGCAGGGCGCAATTACCAGTTTGCCGCCCATTCCTAACAGCTGCTAGCAAACAGTTTCAATGAGCTCCTGCATCGGTGCTATAATAGAAATCACTATTTTATCCCTATTCGGTTGTCCAAACATTGCAACCTGAAGCGAGGGCGGGCAGCCGTGCTCACCTCAACCACCGGAGGTCATGGTGAAACGAAGACGACTATGGGCTACCACATTGGGCTTGCTTTTGGGATCGGCAATGCTGATGATTGGGACGACAATTGTTCCTGACTCTGTTTTTGCCATACCCGCCAACACGATCACCGTCAATAGCTCTTGCTCCCTGGCTGACGCCATCACCGCCGCCAATACAGATTCCGCCACGGGCGGATGTGTGGCAGGCTCAGGAGCAGACACCATCGACATCACCATCGATGTCACCCTCAACGCCAATCTACCTCACATCACCAGCGAAATCACCATCCAGGGCAATGGTCATACCATCTCGGGCAACGACGCTTACCAAATCTTTTACATCGACTCTGCGGGGAGCCTGACCATCAACAATGTCGAACTCACCCATGGCAAAGAGACATTCTATGGCGGGGCCATCTACAACGCCGGGACGCTCACCATCAACGGCATTACCATCGCACAAAGCAACAGCTACTACGGTGGCGGCATCTACAACGATCAAGGAACGCTAACCATCGAGCATAGCACCGTGATGACCAACACAGCCCACTATGGCGGCGGTCTTTACAATCAACAAGGGACGGTGAGCATAACCAACGCCGATTTCTCGGGCAACACGGTCGATCACGACACTTCAGGTTCCATCAGCAACGATGGCAATGGCGGTGGCATTTACACCACTGGCGGCTCCCTATCCATCGCAGATAGCACCTTCACCAGCAACCAAGCCAACAACCTCAATGGTGGTGATGGCGGGGGCGTCGCCAACCACAGCTCTCTTACCATCGCCAACAGCACCTTCACAAACAATTCTGCCACCAATGGTGGCGGCGTTTATAGTGACCAGGACAATTGGTCCATCACAGACAGCACCTTTTCGAACAACACAGCCGCGTGGGGAGGAGGCATTTACAACACTGGCGATCATGTCGACATCACCCATTGCACCTTCGAAAGCAATGACTCAGATTCAGGCCCCCTCTCCAATTCCGCGGGCGGCGGTCTGTACAACAGCGGCGGTGATGTAACGCTATCTGAATGTTCCCTCACCGACAATAGGGCGACGATGACGCTGGCAGGAGGGGGGGGATATGGAGGTGGATTTTACAATAGAGGCTCACTCACACTGGAAAATGACTGCCTACTCAAGGAAAATGGCAGCGATGTGGCGGGCGGCGGGGCTTACAACAGTGGCACACTAGAAATATCGAACACTGAAATCTCGTACAATTCTTCGGTCGCGGGTGCGGGCCTATACAACGAGAGCAGCGGCACAATTACACTGACTCAATGCAAAGTGCAACGGAACCAGACCAGTGGAGATGGCGCAGGCCTTTATAACACAGGCGCCATCACACTAACCCAATGCAATGTCACGGACAATGATTCCAGCAACTATGGCGGCGGCATCTGGAACAATGGCACTGTGACCATCAACACCTCGGATGTCAGCGCAAATTATGCTTATCATGATGGCGGGGGCATCTATAACATCAAAACATTAACCATTAACCGCTCCTCTTTTATCCTCAACCAGGCCCAGACCGGTGATGGAGGTGGTATCTGTAACAAAAATGCCACTAGCGATGATATGACCATCACCAACAGCACATTTACAACCAATCTTGTCGGACATGTCGGTGGGGCCATCGCCAATTTTGGTTATGGCACATTGCTGTACAGCACCATCTCGAACAACGATTCCAATTTTGGTCCCGGGGGCGTTTACAATGATGGTAGCAACGGCGCCATCTTCATCGTCACCAAAAGCATCATCGCGTTTCAGAGCTCGGGTCCCGACTGCAACGAAACCATGGGCTCTGGAGGATACAACTTCGAAAGCGCCACAACTTGTGGATTTACAGATACGGGCGATGTGCAGAATGTGACATCCGATCAACTGCAATTGCAATCGCTGGCGGACAATGGCGGCCCTACCAGTACTTTGGCCCTGGGATCCAATTCGGTGGCCATCGATCACATCCCACAATCGGAATGTGATATCAGCACGGACCAGCGCGGCCTGGCCCGCCCTCATGGCAATGGCTGCGACTCGGGCGCTTACGAATATCAACCCCCGCTGCGCATCCACATCACCGCCCTGAACCAGAATGACGCTCGCATCTCATGGACGCCGCCGGGCGTCAACCAGCATTTTGATGTTTACCGCAGCGATGGGCCGATCTGGCCCACTTACGAACTCTCGAACAACACGCTCGTGGGAAGCGTCACCTCTTCCCCCTGGCAATGGGATGATCCAGGAGCTTTGGGCGATGCCAGCACGAACCACTACTATGTGGTTCAAGGAGATCCTGCCACACATTTCTCCAATTGCGTCGCTGAATTCGACTTTGCCCTCACGCCAGGCAGCCCATAAAACATCGCGGGCAGTGGTTATGTCTGACTGATGTTTGCATTCCGGCTCGGCGCTATGGTGCGCTCTCACGCCATTTGACGATAGACAAGGGACAACTCACGCTGTTTGGCGGCGTGAACCATCCGTCGTCCCAAAGCACTGAACATTTTTATGAAGATGGACGAAAATTGCCGAATGTGGACGATGGTTCGTTTCGTCCACATTCCTCTTTTCATCTATCTTCGTCTGACAAGTTGTAATCGTCTCCAATGTTTATTTGTAACTGCTTACGTACCTGGCTTCGGCCTGTTTTTTCGCCCGGAGCTGAACCTCCGGGCTACCCTTGCCAAGCCCTCTGGGCTGCACGGCTGAGCCCCAGTGGGGCTTTGCACCCGTAGCCCGAGGGTTTAGCCTCGGGCGGAGCGGCGCAGACGAGTCAACCTTAGCAGTTACTCCCCGAAGAGGGACGAGCGGCGCAGGCCATTCCTTTCCACATTTCCTCCCTCCGCCCGTCTCGGAGCGGGGAGGAAGCAATGGAGGGGGCTGCGCCCCAAGAACTGAATTCATGCGGCCAGTGACAGCAAACAAAGCCAATTTCAGTAGATTACGATTGCGAGAGTATGTGTCCAGCAGGATTCGCCATCCGGCGGGTTTGACGCTCGAATCACTGCCGGATCACGGATCCGGCTCTGCGCATCATGGCAAATCGTGATCTACTGAAATTCATATCATCACCTACTTAATTCATGCAATAGTATCACCATTACAGAAAAGCTATCTGGTCTCAACAGTGTATCACAGCCAAAATCGCATCAGAAATACCCCAACATCTCCTTGGCCTCTTCACTCATCATCTCCGGATTCCAGAAAGGCACCCACACCAGGTTGATGTTGATGTCTTTGACTTCGGGGAAGCTGCGCTGGATGGTGTAGTAAGCATCGGTGAGGATTTGTGGGCCCATGGGGCAGCCGGGCGCGGTCAGCGTCATATCCACATCCACCGACTGCTTCT
>Ga0256914_1000618_pt1 | contig 34779 bp, 23 predicted proteins | sample HulkmetaG_FD_191571 | JGI IMG/M metagenome (GOLD analysis project Ga0256914, IMG submission 191571) | Hydrothermal chimney microbial communities from Main Endeavour vent field at the Juan de Fuca Ridge, Pacific Ocean - Hulk | ecosystem: Environmental > Aquatic > Marine > Hydrothermal vents ... | reverse complement strand
TCGAAGGAAGCGGGAAGGGTTGGCAGGCGAAGGTGCGAGCAAGAAAGCAAAAGCCCGTGTTGGCCGTGCACAGCATGGCGAGCGGGGAAGCGGCTCGAACCGCCAGGTAGAGGCAGGCCACAGGCAAGAGCGGCACATTTCCAAGGGGCAGGTAGGCCAACCCAGAGCGGCGGGCAAAGTATCGGGACGTAGCCGAGGCGTTGGCGGCAACGGTGTTGTGTTGCTGGCATGCCAAGGTGCCGGCAGGGTGGTGTCAGGCTGGCCTGCCGTGGTGCAAACGGCGAAAGGTGGCTCAGGCTACCGCAAGGCTAACCCGTAGGCAGCCATCCACCGCAAAGGCCAATGGTGACTCTCGGGCGGGCAAAGCGCACCCTGAAGACAGGCTTGTGCCGCCCTTGTTGGGTTGCCAAACGTTCATTGTTGAGAGGGGGGGACGCATGAATTCCCATTGGGCCATCCGATTAACAACCTTGTTTCTGTTCCTGACACTGGTCTTGACCGCGTGCGGTAAATCCGTTTCTGCTCCTCAGCCTTCTACTGGGGGACAGACTGAAAGTGTCTCCCCCACCTCCGAGGAATCCGGTTCGCTGCAGATTTCCTTCACTGCCGACCGCACCCAAATCGCCCCTGGCGAGTGCGCCACCTTGCGATGGCAGGTCTCCGGCCCTCATTTCGAGGTCATCCTGGAGGGCGAGCAACTCCCTGACCAGGGAACAAAAGAGGTCTGCCCGCCGGAAACCCGGCCCTTTTTCCTTCAGGTGGATACCGGCGAGGCCATGGAAGAGCGACAGATCATCATCCAGGTGGGCGACGAGCCGGGTCAGGAGGGAGAAGCGCCGCTGGGCAATGATCAGGGAGCGGGCAAGGGTAAGATCCCGCCTAGGGGGCAGCCGTCTGAACGGGAAGGTCCTCCGGAGGAGGCGTACCAACCTGAGCCGGTAGACCCGGCACAGATGCCCCCACCCACAGCACGTAACGCCTCCCCCCCAACGTGGAATGCAGCCGATGCCCGCTCCGTTCGGGTGACCATAGACGGCGCCCAAACGGGCGCCCCGATTTCTCCTTACGTGTATGGTACTTTCATTGAACATCAGGGACGTGGTATCTACGGTGGAATCTGGGCCGAAATGTTACAAGACCGCAAGTTCTACTACCCCGTGAACTATTACTTTCCTTGGGGGTACGACCGCCATAAATCGCCCTGGTACGCCAATGCGCCGGATACCGTCGTCATCATGGAAGAAAGCCGCGCCTATGTGGGCAACCACAGCCCTCAAGTGTTCATCGATAGCCCACAGCCGCGGGGGATCGTGCAAGGAGGCCTGGGGTTGCGTGCAGGTCAAAAGTACACCGGTTACGTTATCCTGGCGGCCACTGGCGATGTCCAGGCTGAGGTTGCATTGGTTTGGGGCGCGGGGGAGGACGACCGTCAGACGGTTTCGCTGGGTTCGGTGGGAGAAGATTACGCCAAATTCCCCATTGCGTTTACTGCCGGTGGCGATACCGACGAGGGACGGTTGGAAATCCTGGGGCGTGGTCAGGGCCAACTTTTCATCGGCCCGCCTTCTCTGATGCCTGCCGACAATGTGCAGGGGTTGCGTGCCGATACGCTGGCGCTGCTCAAGCAGTTGGGCTTTACCGTGTACCGCTGGCCAGGCGGCACGTTTGCCAATGGCTACGACTGGCGCAAGGCCATCGGCGACCGGGACAAGCGCCCCCCTATGCTGAACCGGGCGTACTGGTCGGTGGACGTGGAATCCAACGACTTCGGCTTGCACGAATTCCTGACCCTGTGCGAACTTGTGGACGCGGAGCCGTACATCGCCGTCAGCGCAGAGAACGAAGGTGATATTCAGTTGGCCGCTGACGAAGTGCAGTACCTCAACGGTACAGCCGACACGCCGATGGGTAGGTTGCGTGCTGCCAACGGCCATCCTCAGCCTTACCAGGTGCACTTCTTTGGCGTGGGCAATGAGATGTGGTACGAGCCGCTGGCGGAGTACTACCCGCTCCAGAACAGAGTCGCTCAAGCTATGTGGACGGTCGATCCCGCCCTCCAGTTGATCGCCGTGGGCGGCTACGGCTTCCAGGGGCTTCGGGAGGGGGAGGATTGGTCCTACGGGATGTTGGAACACGCTGCTGATGATATGTCTCTTCTCAGCGAACACCTTTACTCGGAGTTTAGTCAGGACTTGGGACAGCACACCGCGGCCCTGGCGAACGATACCGCCAACCTGATGAGGGTGCATCGCGCATATCGAAGCCAAATTCCGCAACTTCGGGACAAGGACATCCGCCTGGCGCTGGATGAGTGGAACTACGGCTGGTTTGGGCGACCGGAAATCTACGGTGAAGCGGCCCCGCGCTACTATTTCCGCGACGCTCTGGGTATTGCCCGGGGCCTGCACGCGATCTTCACCAACAGCGATTTAGTCACGATGGTCAACCTCCACGCCGTCAACGTTCACGGCCAGGTGAAGACCACCAAGACTGAGGCGTCCATCGAGGCCACCGGCCTGGCCTGGTCGCTCTACCGTCATCATTTTGGCACCTTGCCGCTTACCGTAAGCGGCGCCACCGACTCGTTGGATGTGGCCGCGGCCTGGACGGCGGATAAGAACGCGCTGACGATTGCTGTGGTCAATCCTGGCGAGCAATCCTACACCCTACAAGTCGCGCTGCAAAACGCGCGATGGAACGGCTTGGGGCAAGGTTGGTATTTGGCTGCTCCCCCCTGGGCTTACAATGAACCGGGTCATCCCCCTCAAGTGAGTATCCAGTCGGTTGCCGTGGCCGACCCCTCCGCCGGTTTACAAGTGCTGCCTCTGAGCGTGACCGTTTACGTCTTACCCGCGTCCCCCTAATTGCAAAGCGTCACCGGGGCTCCGCAGGTCTTGGTGCTGTCGTTTTATTTATTCCTTCACGATGACAGCAGGAGGAAAATATGAGCCACCGTCTTGTTTTTCGCTCGCTGATATGGATTGTGCTCCTATCCATCGCCTTGAGCGCCTGCGGCGGCCCCTCCGCCGTGCCCTCGCCCGAAAGCAGCGCAGGCGCCCCCACCTCTGGAGGGAACCCTGTCACGTCGCCCACGGGTGAAGAACCGCTCTCCGGCGGCGCAACACCGGGCACGCTGCAAATCACCTTCACCGCCGACCGCACCCAGATCGCCCCCGGTGAGTGCGCTACTTTGCAATGGCAGGTCTCCGGCCCGCACTTTGTGGTTGTCCTGGAAGAGGAAGAAGTTCCCGACCAGGGGAGCAAACAGGTCTGCCCTCCGGAGAATCGCCCCTTTTTCCTGCGGGTGGATACCGGCGAAACGATGGAAGAGCGTATGGTGACCATCGCGGTGGGGGGCGAACCTGGCACAGCCTCGCCCCCTCCAGATGGAAGCGAAAATCCACCCCCCGCCGGGGGGAAACCATCTCCCGAAGTTTCGCCTTCTGGTCCCGGCACGTACCGCTATGATTTCGAGAACGACGCTTCCGGCTGGGATCTGAACCCAGCCTGGTCCCGCGTCGCTTTGGACACGGGCGGCTACGCCCTGCGCGGCGTCGGCGAGGGGAGCGCAGCCCTCACCGCGGCCCAAGGCCCTATCTCCTATGTGAGATACCGCTTCTCTGAGGATGCCATAGGGGATACCCTCAATGCCACCCTTTTCACCTCCCAGGAACGCTACACGCTGGAGATCGGCGGGCGCGGCGTCTGCTATTTCTCTCTCTCCCTGACTGAAGCCGCGGAAGAGCAGTGCATCTATGGCCATTACCCCATCCTCCCACGGCAGTTCTATACCGTTGAAATCTATGTCAACGATGACTCGCTGGACATCTTCATCAACGGGGAAGGCGTGGTTGGCGTCGATCTGCCCACCCCTATTGCCCCAGAGCGCACCCTGTCCTTTGAAGTATTCAGCGATTCGAACCACGGCGTAACGGTGGACGATGTGGAAATCCGCGTGGGAGATGCCATTCAGCCGCCCGCCAAGGCCCGCTCCCCCTATTCCTGGCAGCCGGGCGCGGATGTCGGCCCCTTCGTTAACGGCGTTGCTCGCGAAGCGATCACCCTGGACGGGAACGAGTCCCTCACTCTGCAAGGGGGGCGCTACATGGCCTACGGCGACATCACCCTTAAAGGCAACGCTGGTTTGATCATCGAAGCCGATGCCGCGCTCTACATCAGCGATATCTTCCTCTTCGATAATGCTACCCTGACCATGAACGGCGGCTATCTGCTCCCCCTGGGGGCTGTCGCCAGTCCTCAATCTCCTGAGAGTGCTACCTTGACCGACCTGCTGGGCGCGGTGTACGCCGCAGACTCCTCGGTTGTCTCCATTAGCAACGCTAAAGTGGACATTCATTTCATAGATGTCAGCGGCCACGCACGTCTGAACCTCAAGGATAGCCGTTTCTACACCAGCGGAGGCGGCATGGTCACGCCTTACGGCGCTGGCACCATCTACGCCGAAAACAGCACCCTGGGTGCCATCACGCTGGCGATTCCTCCCGGGGCAACCTTCAAGGCCCACGGCTTGAAACCCGGTCACTTCGATAGCCTGAATCTGATCCAGGATATGGATATCTCCGGCGTGGACTACAACCTGGTGCTGAACAATGTGGACATCGTTGCCGATACCCTCCCCACTGGCCACGCTTCCGACGCTTCCGAACGGGGCTGGGAACTGGAAGTGAACGAAGGGGCGCAGGTGGAACTCACCGACTCCGAATTGCGCAAACTTACCTTCCAGATTCTCCCCTCCGGCGACCCTCTCACCTTCCAGAACCTGGCAGTCGGCCAACCTATGAACACCACTGTTGGACCGGTGACGTTGAAAAACACCACCGTGCGCGGGCAGTGGGGCTTTTACATCCATGGCAATCGCCAGGTGACGATTGAAGACAGCGATGGCATCTGGCCGTTGCCGTATGATACCTCCCAGGTCACGGTGAAAAACTCGCGCATGAACGAATTCGATCCCCGCCAGTATAGCGGTGTTATTACCTTTGAGCATACCCGCTGGTATGGCCCAGGCGAGATCATCATGGACTGCGATTTCCTGATGCTCGGCACGCTGGAGATGAATGTCCCCTCCCTTGCCTGGATTGACTCCACCGTGACCCGTGAATACCTGTTTCAGGTGCGCGACGCCGCCGGCAACCCTTTGCCCGGCGTGGTCCTCACCCTGCAACGCGACGGCGAGACTCTTACCGCCACCACTGACGCTCAGGGTGAAGCACGGCTGCGCCTGAAATTCACTCCCGAGAACTACACTCAGAGTTGGACCCTGACTACTGACCATGGCCAATCGCAGGAGATTGGCTTTTTCACCACCACGCCGGTGGTCGTATCCCCGTAATCCCTTTTCAGGCCCACCAGGCGAGGGTGTTCCTTTTCCTCTGATGGCCTCCTGGCGGGCCTGAAATATCTGAGGCGTTTGGGCTTGCTGGCGGTGACTCCTTCTACGGTGTGCAGGGCGAGGTGCTTTCCGAAACACCAGGTCACGCGCAGATCAACCCTGCCGCGACCCCGGTGCCTGGCTCCAGGCCCGTGTGCCCTTCTCGTACGGGCCCATTCCTACCGACCCCTACCTCCTCCGCCTACGCCGCATGATAGCACCTACTGAATTGAAATAGACTTGGGTTGTTTCGATAGTCTTGACATGATTAAACTTTTTCTGTATAATGAGAACAAATTCCTAGATGCTCCTACCTCTTCCTCACGACGTAGTGGTCCACGAGTAAGGGGGGAGTAAACCCGGTTCATCGAATCCCCACATTCCTTTCCGTCTCCGGGTATAGTGTTATCGGAAAGTATCTGCCCCACTCAACCGAGAGAGAGAATAGGTGGAATTCGCATGAGATCTTGAGAGGGCAGAGATCGGGGATTTTGTGTAATCAATAGTTAAGCCGAACGCGAAATGATGTTTAATTCCGTTGTTACTGATAGATGCGGAAGCGAAAGATGGTGGAAAATCGTCAAGAAATCATTCGAGCCAGGTATGATTATATTGCCCGATGGCATGATGCGATTGGACGGTTGACGATGCCGCATCGCCAAGATGCCATAAAAGCGTTAGATGTGCGAGCGGGAGAGCGGATTCTGGACTTGGCCTGTGGGGCGGGTGCCAACTTTACTGGCATTATAAAATACTTGGGTGCTGAAGGGTTGTTGGTTGGAATAGACTATTCTGCGGGGATGCTGAGAGAGGCCAGTCGTCGGAAAGAAAGTCGGGGTTGGAGCAACGTGGAGATAATACGGGCAAATGCGAGCAATCTGCCATTTGGAACGGGAGAGTTTGATAAGGTCATTTGCACCTATTCACTGAAAGTTATTCCACCGTATCGGGAAGCGTTGGATGAAGTATGGCGAGTGCTAAAATCGGGCGGAGTATTCGTTGTGCTAGATGGGAAACTGAGTACAGGGTTTACCCGCTTTATCAATCCTCTAGTGCTGAAGATGGCACGAGGGCCGATGACGGATATATCTCGCCCCATAGAGTTGGAGATACAGGAACGTTTCGAAAGTGTGGAGATTGTCGAGTACGACTTTGGACATACTTTTGTGGCCGTGGCCCGGAAGTAATGGCAAACGCTGCTCAACCATACCGTCTAGCGGACGCGGCTACGCCGCGTGCCAGCGGGGGCAGAAATTTAGCCTAAAATCATGCGTCAGCGGTGGTGGTTGGACGACGACGCCGCTGCCGCCCACGTTGGGGCAAGGGAGCAGAAGAAAGCGGCGGCGTGGTGGGTTCGAAGGAAGCGGGAAGGGTTGGCAGGCGAAGGTGCGAGCAAGAAAGCAAAAGCCCGTGTTGGCCGTGCACAGCATGGCGAGCGGGGAAGCGGCTCGAGCCGCCAGGTAGAGGCAGGCCAGAGGCAAGAGCGGCACATTTCCAAGGCGCAGGTAGGCCAACCCAGAGCGGCGGGCAAAGTATCGGGACGTAGCCGAGGCGTTGGCGGCAACGGTGGGGCGTCGCTTGCGCGCCGAGGCGCCAGGTGAGGTAGTGTCAGGCTGGCCTGCGGGGGGGCAAGGGGTAAAAAGTGGCCTGGGCTGTCGCCTGCCAAGCCGTGGGCGGTTGCGCGGCTGAGAAGGCCAGTGGCCACCGAGCAGGCAAAGCGCGCCCTGAAAACGGGTGTTGTGTTGTACAATGAAAGCGGGTTTTGTGCTCGCGGGTGCGGGCGCAAAGCTGAGGTTTTGGCAAGGCAAGTTGGGTTTTGGTCGGGTTCACGTGGTTGCGGATGGGGTCCGAGGCCTGAGTTCTGCCCCAACCCTGCGTGCAGCGGACTGGCTCCGCCTCGGCCTTCGGCCTCGGCTTGCCAGCTGCTGACGCCCTCGTTAGGCCGTCATCCTAGAATTGGAACGAACTGTATTTGACGAGCGTCGTCAGGACGCAAGGCGGTCAAATCATGAAACGCATATTGAAGCTTTTCGGAACTTTGTTAGGGCTACTGGCCCTGGCCGCGTTGGTGGTTATCCTGACAACTACACTTCGAGATTTGAGGGCTAGTCCGCAACCAGCGTCTCAAGTCTTTCAATCGCCCATTGAGACGCCAACGCAGCCGCCCTATCCGCCACCGGGAACGCCCACTCGCCCAACCATTCCAACTATCCCACCGACGGTGACTCAGGCGCCCAAACCATCGCCGAGTCCCAGCCCGATTCCTACCGCAACGCCTATCCCTACACCGCTACCGCTGCCTCCTTCCGCCTTCTATGCCCTGTGGGCGGAGAACTATCCAGAAGGACAGGGCAGTGTCCTGTGGCTGGCGGATCCGAGGGATATCGGCAGCCGCCGAGAAGTGCTGCGCTTTGAGCGGGATCGGATCATTGAGGCGGCTTTGTCACCTAATGGTCGCAGACTGGCTTTAATCACTACTTACTGGAAAACGTCTACGTTATGGATTGCTAACGTGGACGGCACTGACTTACAGCAACTTGACCAGAGTATACCGTTGGGGATTAGAAATTTGGTCTGGAGTCGTGATAGTAGTATGTTGGCCTACAATGGCGTCACATCTGTGGAAGCAACATTTCCTGACAAGGCCGGAACACCTGTAACTGAACCCACACTGATGTGGACTATTGAGTTGCTGGACCCTAGCACTGGTAGGAAGCAACATCTGCTACAAGTAGATCCCCACGAGGACTTGAGCATTATAGGTTGGTCTGCGGATAATCGGGAGCTCTACTACATCCGTTCAATGCCTCAGTATAAACTATGGGCTATTGAGCTTGGCACTCGTAAGAGCCGAGAGATCACCGTCCTTGGTCATGAATTGATTTTGCCCGTCATCTCTCCAGATGGTTCTAAGTTTCTCATTCATACGCCTGAAGGTTTGGCCTGGATTTCAGCGACTGGAAAAGTCCGCCAGGATATCCCTACGCCTCATTTTAGACAGTTATGTGGTTACTTTTGGTCTCCATATAAGGACGAAGTAGTCCTTTGTGAAGTAAGTGAACAACAGCCCATTGAACACATAAAAGTGTTCAACGTACAGTCTGGAGCAATGCGTGTGTTGAGTTCTGTTATAGTCTCGTACAAAGGACTTCCGCTTTCTCCCCTTGCTATGTCCCCTGATATGCAATGGATAGTAGCTTCTGTCTACCAAGATGGGATGTATTGGGTCCATCTTCCCACCGGAATAAAGGTACCCGTACCCACCCCTGACCAGGGCGCAGTCTTTCATGTCGCTTGGGTACCTAAGCCTGGACAGGGAGGAGGAGCACAATGAATCGTCTGCCAACTCGTTCACAGCACACGCTGGTTTTGTTTTCCCTACTGGTTTGCTTTGCTGCTGTGACGTTGTTACTGAGTTACTCCATCAGCCCCTAAACTGCTGGGGCCTCGCCGATGGCACAAGCTACACCAACCTGCCCTCCCTCCGGTTGCGTCCATGAGCGGGTCCATGGCTACCAACCAAGGCGCTACGACATGCGTTCCACCTTCAACGATGCTGCCAGCAATGCCCTGGGGAACGATGGGCCTGCCTACGATCAGATTAACCGAGGGCTTCCTCCAAATATGACGCAAGAAACCGTCTCGGTCTCGCGCCCCATTCCACACATCATTCTACGGGGAATAGCTTGGCAAGAGTCGCATTGGCTGCACTTTGCCAACTCGGTGGATGATTCGGATGACATTTACGCCTGCACGTTGATCGGGTATGATCCAGGGGGAACATGTGGTTATGGCCTGATGTAGATTACCACGTGCATGAACGAGGATCCGTTACCACCTGAGTGCACCTGGTTAGCCCCTGCACGTGTGGCAGGTGAGTGGCCTTATAACCTGGGTGCTGGTACGAACATCCTGATTCAGAAATGGAGCGAGATGCCTTTTATTGGAAACAATGACCACACGATCCCTGAGCAATGGTACTATGCTGTCACGGCTTACAACACATGGGGGGTAGCTAACGACCCAAATAGCAGCGCGTTTTACGCTGACCGCCCGCCCTATGGCGAAGCAAACTATTCTGCCTTCGCTTACCCCTATCAAGAGAAGATTTGGGGATGGATGGCACATCCTGAAGATGCACATCCTGTGCCTATTCCCGCCGGTTGGCATTGGCTGTGGCGACCTACTCGCATCAGTGCCGTCCCCCGTGGCATCTTTGGGCTTGGCACCGATTGGAGGCCACCTTCTCAAACCCTCAAACCCGTTTTTCATCTTCTCCCTGGTATCCGTGTTGCTAATGGAGTAGGGCCGACTATTGTGCTGAGCAATACAACCGGCCTAACATTAGCAGTGGATGTAGCATTCTACAATGCCGACCATACCTTCAATCGTCGGTGGCTCGGCGAACCCCCTAATAACAATCATAGCTATCCATATCGTTACATCCGTCTATCTCCTGGCGAAACACGTTCCTTGCCGGTAGCAGATGTGTTCTATTCCTGGGAAACTTTCACTGGCTATTCTCGCGTGATTGCCAGCGAAGGGGTAGAGGTCACCCTACAGCCACCGTCTTATCCAAACAAAGTCTTCCTGCCTCTCGCTCTCAAGAACCACGGTGGCAATTGCTATGAGGAGATTGTGAATGGTGGCGTTGAGACGTTCACAAACGGCAAGCCAAGTGGATGGGTTGTTTCCTCTGCCGACGGTTATCCTTTAGCCGACGGAACTTGGTTTGCTAGCGGCCACTATGGGGCCTACTTGGGCGGGTATGACTATGCCGATGATGTCTTGAGGCAGTACATCTACATCCCCGGTGATGCTTTGTCTGCCAATTTGACCTATAGGTGGTACATGCGCACTGAAGAGACACACCCATCTAATCAGTACGACTTTCTCCGCGTTCGCCTTCGAGATCTGAGTGACAACCTGGTTGCAACGTTAGGCACAGTGAGCAACCAAAGCCCCAGAGATACGTGGCAAACGGCAACGTTCGATCTACTGGCCTATGCCGGTCGGGGATTGTATCTCTCCTTTGAAGCCGATACAGATATATCGAATCCGACGAGCTTTTTCGTGGATGATGTGAGTCTTTGGATTTGCAGACCATGAGGAGACGTGGGTAGAAGCGGCCTAACATCTCGCTCCAGCCGACTGCTCCCTCGGCGGCTTCGCCGCCTCGGTCGCAGCGGCTGATCTCGGTGCCGTTGGGGCAAGGGAGCGGAAGCAAGCGGCGGTGTGGTGGGTTCGAAGGGAACGGGAAGGGCTAGCAAGAGAAGGTGCGCACAAGAAGGCAAAAGCGCGTGTTGGCTGTGCACAGCATGGCAGGCGCGGGAGCGGGTCGAACCGACAGGCAGAGGCAGGCCAGAGGCAAAAGCGGCACATTTCCAAGGGGCAGGTAGGCCAGCTCAGAGCGAGCGGCAAAGCGCTGGTGCATGGCCGAGGCGTTGGTGGCAACGGTGTGGCGTCGCTTGCGCGCCGAGGCGGTGGTGAGGTGGTGTCACGCTGGCCTGCGGCGGTGGCAAGCGGTCAAAAGTGGCCTGGGCTGCCGCCTGCCAAGCCGTGGGCGGTTGCGCATCGAGAAGGCCGGCAGCCACCGAGCGGGCAAAGCCCACCTTGAAAACGGGTGTTGTGTTATATAATGAAAGCGGGTTTTGCGCTCGCGAGCGCGGGCGCAAAACTGAGGTTTTGGTAAGGCAAGTTGGGTTTTGGTCGGGTTCACGCGGGTTGCGGGTGGGGTCCGAGGCCTGAGTTCCGCCCCAACCCTGCGTCCAGCCGACTGGCTTCGCCGGGCGCTGAGCTGCCAGTTGGGCGTTTTATCATGCAACAGTTCAAAAAGAGTAGAAGGCTATGAAGCATGCGGGCTCCCTCCACCCAGGCCGCCCCATCGCCGTTGACCACCACTTCCTGGACTTGTCCCCAGTCCCACACCGCCCCCCATACCAGACTGGCCCCTTCCCAAAAGTCCGGCGCATCGGCCCCCTGCACGTACACTTGTTGTTCCCCCTCCTCATCGTAGGCTACCCCCAACCGCATCTCTCGCCAGACGCTGCGCCCTTGCCCCGTGCGTTGCCGCACCATCACCCCATCTGCCTCCACGTAGAGCCGCGGCGCCGACCGCTGCCCCCACCGCTGCGGGGGCTCCCCATGACCAAACACTCGCACCACCTCCGCCTCCTCCCCTTCCTGCACCCGTTGCCCCACCCGCTGCACCAACCGCCACACCGTGCTTGCACTCAGGACCCCTGCGGTCAAACGCACCAGCATCTCCGCCGCCTGGGCAAAGGCCACCACCGTCGCTAACGCCACCACCGCTTCCATCACCTCCGGACTGGCATCTTGATACGCCGGTAACTCCAGCACCTCATCCAACAGAAACCAATAGCGCCCCCCTTCGTCCTGATACAAGCGCCGCTCAAAGGTCACCTCCCCAAAGCGTGTCACGAAGGTCCGCGGCCGCTTCCCCTCCACGCGCCAGCCCGCAGGTTTATGTGCCAAAAGCCACGTATCTATCCACTCCAACCACGCCTGCGCTGCCTTCTGCGCCTGGCGGCAGGCCGCCTGAAAGAAATGTTGCTCCCATCCCAACAGCGGCGCTTCCGTCTCCCCTTGCAAATGGGCTCGCAGTTGCGGTATGCCTGTGGTCTGGGTGGCTCGGTTGTAAACACCGATCGCCCAGAACTTGCAAATGGGCCCGCAGTTGCGGTATGCTTGTGGTACCCATGGGTTGCTCCTCCTTGGTTAATGTTGATGGTTCTATTTTGCCAGAGGGGCAACCTTTTTCCTTAACTTCCCTCTCCAGTATGTGTCCGCTTTATGTAAACCTACTAAATTGAAATACACTCCAGTGAACTTCAGAAGTTGACGAAATGGCAAAGTTGTGCTATACTAATATTTGCCAGTATTGATTCCTCTGGCGTCTGGCGAAAGTGGCCCGCATAATAATGAAAGTCCCCAGGTACACATTGGACAATCCCTATCATTTTGATTTAATCAGGGATTGGGGTCGGGGGGGAGTGAGCGCTCTGGGGATATGGTCTTATCAATTGTGTTTACGCAAGGAGTTCTCACTCGGTACATTGGGCGCTTAGCCGTTAAGACCGAGTAAGAACGTGTAATGGTAATTGTACGGCTCACAGGATGGTGAACTACTGCAAGCCTGGGAGCCCATACCTGCGTATATTATAAACGAACCTGTCCGCGCGCCATGCGGCCGAAGATTGTCCTCTAGTCGGGCATTCCCCCATGGGAGCCATGACGCGCGTGCTGTTTTGTGCGCGGTGCCGGTGGGGTGTCGATAAAGTAGTATTGTTGATATTGTATGTGCAGGAGAGTTGTCTGTGGTTGTCCTGTTCCATAAACTCGAAGAAGCATTCTAGAAAAGAGGTGAGATAGCCGTGAACATTGCAGAACTCGAACAAAAAACATTGGCCGAATTAAGGGAATTAGCCAAGGAGATGGGGGTCAGCGGGTATACCCGCTTAAATAAGACCGATTTGATTATGCGCCTGCTTCAGGCTCAGGCGGAGGCAGAAGGTTATCAGTTCGGTGGGGGCATTCTGGATATCATGGATGAAGGTATCGGTTTCCTCCGAGGCAAGCGGTTAATCCCCGGTCCCCACGACGTGTATGTCTCCCAGTCCCAAATTCGGCGCTTTAACATGCGCCAGGGAGATCACGTCATGGGGCAAGTACGGCCCCCGAAAGAGAACGAAAAATACATGAGCCTTCTCAAGGTGGAAGCCATTAACGGCATGGACCCTGAGAAGGCTAAATTCCGTCCTTGGTTTGACCGCCTGACCCCTATTTTCCCCAACGAACAAATTAAGTTGGAAACCAAACCGCACATCCTTGCCACTCGGCTTATTGACATGTTAGCCCCGATTGGTCGAGGACAGCGTGGGCTCATTGTGTCGCCACCTAAGGCGGGGAAGACGACTATTCTAAAACAGATCGCCAACGGTATCACCGAGAACTATGACGACATTCACCTGATGGTGGTATTGATTGGTGAGCGGCCTGAGGAAGTGACCGACATGGAACGGGCGGTTGAGGCCGAGGTGTACAGTTCAACATTTGACGAGCCAGTCGAAAACCACGTGAAAGTGGCAGAGATGGCTCTTGAGCGAGCCAAACGTTTGGTGGAGTTGAAGCACCATGTAGTTATCCTGTTGGATTCTATTACCCGCCTGGCGCGTGCTTACAACTTAATTGTGCCACCAAGTGGGCGTACCCTCTCGGGCGGCCTTGACCCTTCGGCCCTGTATCCGCCCAAGAGGTTCTTCGGGGCTGCTCGTAACATTGAGGAAGGCGGTAGCCTGACGATTATCGCTACTTGTCTGGTCGACACAGGAAGCCGGATGGATGATGTGATTTATGAGGAGTTCAAGGGCACAGGGAACATGGAACTCCACCTAAATCGTCGACTGGCAGAGCGCCGCATCTTCCCCGCCATCGACATCGAACGTTCCGGAACTCGTCGCGAAGAACTTCTTCTGGACGAGGATGTGTTGCAGAGAGTTTGGACTTTACGTCGCATGATCGACGCTATTGGTGGCGGCGTAGAGGCTATTCAGCCCATCCTAGAGCGTTTGGCCCGCACACGTAACAACCGGGAATTCCTGGCTACGCTGAACGTGGATGTCCTATAAGGAAAAGAACCTCAGGGGACGAAACAAAAGGGCTCGCGCGAGCGGGCCCTAAATTTCCCTCTTTCTGAAATTCTGTGCTATATTGCCCATCCGGGTTAGCCCCCAGTAACCCGAATGGACAATGTAAGTGCTACATCGGTCAATTATCATGACCGGTGTGCTCTCCACGGGGGATACGTTTACAAGGGGGAACATGGCGTATGTCATGGTTTAAAGGAGGTCTGGAGGGGAGGCGGGCCGTTGATGCGTTTCCGCACCCGCATCCAGTCCCGTCCTGGCGGCTAAGTAGCCGTCGCTGGCAGGCTGTTTGGATGTGGATACAAACAGCCACTCCCACGGAAGAAATTTCCGACGTCATTCAGCGGATGACGACCCATTTGGCTATTGTAACCAGCGTTATCCTGGTTCTCCTCCTTGTTCACTTACACGTGTTTTCCATTTCCTGGCCTTCTAGTCCGGTAACTCAACCCGCTGCCTCGTCCCTGGGGGATGTGCCCATTGATGCAATTGCACCCGACGAAGAGATTGTACCCCTGTATTCCTTTGTCTCTTACGAGGAATCTGACAACGCGCTGGAACGGCGTTTGGTTTCTCACACCTTGAATGCTGACGTTCTTTTGCCGAAAAAAGAACGAACATGGATTGTTACTTATGTGGTGCAGCCCGGGGATTCCATCTGGAAAATCGCCAAGAAGTTTGGCCTGAAACCGGAAACTGTGGAATGGGCCAATGACCTAGAGTTGAATCCGGATTTGTTACGGGTAGGGCAGAAACTTATTATCCCACCGGTGGATGGGGTGGTGCACATTGTGGAAGCGGGGGATACCTTATCCGCCATTGCACGAAAGTACAAAGTAAAGCCGGAAGACATTGTGGCCTACGAGCCCAACGGTCTGAAGAGCGTGAACGATCCTCTTCCTGAGAACAAGGTCATTATTGTACCCAACGGAATCAAGCCCTTTGTGCGCCCCGTGGTTCAAGCGTATAGCGGCCCTATCCCCAAGGGAGCATCTCATGGTACTGGGAATTTTGGGTGGCCAGCCACAGGACGTCTGACCTCATTGTTTGGCCAGATTGTATGTAGTCCCCTTCTTGGGTGCGTACCCCACAAAGGTATCGATATCGCGAATGTCCCCGGTACCCCCGTGGTGGCAGCGGATTCTGGTTACGTCGTCTTTGCCGGCGCGGACTACCGGAGCGGATACGGGAAGATGGTCATTATTAACCACGGCAACGGATTTGTAACGTTATATGCTCATCTCCAAACGGTACTCGTGCGTAAAGGTCAAAGCGTAGCCAAAGGACAGCGTATTGGTAGCATTGGCAAGACAGGAAACGCTTTGGGGTATCACTTGCACTTCGAAATTCGGCAACACGGACGACAACGAAATCCCTTGGGCTTTCTGCCTCCACCTTAATCTAATGGGGATTAAGGTTTGAGATGGGGAATAGAAAAGTGCCGGAGAAACTGCTCAAACTTCTCCGGCACTTTGTTATTTCTCGGCAGGGAATGCAACGACCTGGCATGCGCTGCTATCACTAACAATAATGCGGGTTCCGTCAGGGGATGTAGCAATACCCACCGGTTGACGTAGTACATCTCCACTTCCAAATTCTCCCACGGGCGTACCATCGGCCATATACACTCGCACTGTCCCTCCGGCAGGGTTGGTGACCACTAGCTTGCCGTCGAGCAAAAGGGCCAGGTGTGGTGCGTCAATGGTGTTACTTGGAGGGATAAGCCAGCGGGCTAAGGGTACCCCGGCCGCATCCAAATGCCACACCAGGCCTGCCATAGCCTCCGCAACGTAAAGACTTCCGTCGGCCGCGACCGCTACATCTGTGGGTTGACCGGGTCCGACCGGTCCATCGGGGCCCCCAATTTGGCGGAGCAGCGTCCCATCTGGCGCGACATGGGTAATCCGTACTCCTCCTGTATCTGCCACATATATTGTGCCGTCTACTGCTACATCCAACCCTCGGGGACGGTACCAGGGACTTGTTGGTGCAACCTCTTCGAGAAATTGGCCTTCCCCGTCAAAATGAACCAATACCTGTCGTATTGCATCCAACACCCATACCGTCCCATCCGGCGCAACATCTACATCGAATGGTTCCACAAATTGCCCGCGTTCTTCTCCCTTTTCCCCGAAGGAAGCGAGCACTTCTCCCTCTGGGGAGAGCACCACTACCCGGTGGTTTCCTGGATCCACCAGATAAATGCGTCCGTCGGGACCCACTGCTACCCCGCGTGGTTGTTGGAATCTCCCTTCGCCTGAGCCGCACGTCCCCACCGCCCATAAAGGAGCAATATCCAACGGGGGAACCGTGCCCGATTGGGGTGGGGGAACACCTCCCGCGGACGGACCTGGTATTTCTTCTGTGGGCGGTGAGGGAGCAGGTACTGTTGGAGGCGGGGGAGGCATGAGAGTTTCCGGCACTTCTTTTCCTTCCACAGGGAACAAATACTCCAGCGGCACCAATTCCTCCACGCCACCGGGCGGTGTCCAGAAGAAACTCATCTCGCTTGCCCCACCCGCCTGGAAGTATCGCACTTCCAGGTCATGGAATCCCTGTGTCAGATAAATGCTTCCTTCCCGCCGTTGGGATCCGTGTGAACCGCCGTTATCTACTACCAATTGTCCATCGACCCACACAAAGGACCCATCATCTGAACGTGTGGCAAAGCGATATTCTCCCTCTCTGGGAATAGCGATTTTCCCCACCCAGCGAATACTGTACGGTTCTCGTAAGATGTTATTGGGGATAATGAAGAAATCCCGTTCTACCACTGTAGGGGGATCGGCCCAGTTGGGATTGGGGTAGTAGTACCCCACCAACCCGTTTGGACCGACATCAATTGCATACACATCCGGTTCTCCGAGTACACGCAATTCCCCTTCCGTGGGTCCCCAGAGGATTCGCAATCGCGGCGCGTTATCTCTGGCCGTGTACACTATTCGCACGGGCACGAATCCTGCAACCAGACGGGCATTTACATTAAACGGCGTGGCTTCTCCCTGACACGATCCACCCACACATTGTTCATCCAGGAAGAATTGCACCTCTCCTGCTGCCTCCACCCGAAATGTGTATTGTCCGACTTTAGGAACCAGAAGTGCCCCCTGCAACTCTACGGTGAAGGGAGGTGACGCAGGTGGTGGTGAAAACGTCAGATCCAGGGCGCGCACCGTCTCTTCGGTTACCGGCATGGTTGAAGTATCCGGGCCCGGATATATACGGATGCGCAATCCCCTTATCCGATCCATATCCTCCGCGGGAACCAAGAAACTGATAAAGAGCACCACGCCGGCAGGGCCTCGGTGCACCTCCATTTTCCCGTCGGGATATACTTTTTGCAGGAAAGGAACCACATTCTGCAGTGGGGGGTCCAGAATGTACACCACATCCCGATTCACCTGTTCCCGGAGGGGAACATGTTGGGAGAGGTTAAGCGGGATCACTTCACGGCCACCAATGAATTTTACTGCGGAATGGTGATTGTAGGCTCGAGTCACCAGAATAAGTGTGTCCTCGGGCAAGGTGCGAATGTATGCGCCTACCGCGGATTCGTGGGGACTGTACGCGAGTTGTACTTCTGGGAGTTTGGCTTGCACTCCAAAGTACAAGTGGGTGTTCCACACCAGGACAACGGCCACAATCAGGGCGAGTGCTCCTTGGAAGACCCGCTGGCCATAATCTCTCCAGGCCATGTCGAATGCTCGCCATACTTGAGCCAGCACCTCGCCCACCAGCAGGTACACCAGTACCAGGATGCCAATCGGACGTCGTGCGCTAGGGGCTTCGTGTGCGACCGAGAAAATAACGGTACTCATCTGAAAGAACACCCCTGTGACGTAGAGGAAAGGTAAGGGGCGGTTTACATAGCGTAATGTGTAAATAAAGCCCAACACAAAGAGCGCTCCCACCACAAGATCCAGCATAGGTTCGCCTGGCAGATTGTTCAGCGCTGCCAGATCGCCCTGGACGTTGAACATCTTCAGCGTTTTGATAAAGTTCTGGCGCAGGGGTTCGTATGAGCCTACTTGCTCAATGTCATTGAACACAGAAATATGGCGCATTCGGGAAGTGAATTGGTCCCAGTGGCGCAACGTATACACCAACAGGGGGCCTAGTCCCACAATGCCTGTTACCCCTGCCAGGATCATGCCTTCCACATCTCGCCACAATTGGGTTCGACGTTCCTGGTGTACGAGGTCGCCGGCCAGCCAATAAAGGAAGAAGAGGGCAATCCACGGAGGTACAACTCGAAACGCAGTATACGTGTGCATGCCCAAAGCCAGGAAAAAGCCCACCCAGGCCCAGTCCATTCGACGGCCGAGACGTAAGGCTCGTAGAAGCACCCACAGCAGCAGGCTTATTACTAAGGGCACCATGATCAGTTCATACACAATTCGGCTAAAGGTAATGTGCCAGCGCGCGGCCGCAAAAAGTCCAGCCAACACCAAAGCGAGGCGCGGGGATTGAAAACGCCAACGGGCCAGTGCGTAGAAGGCGAGTACCGTCAAAGTACCCATCAAAGCCGGTGCCAGGCGCAGGGTGGTCATGCTGGGACCGAAGAGTGTGAAGAGGAGGGCGATAATGTATGTGAACAAGGTGGCTTGTCCCTCATTGGTGCCCACGTAAGGGGTATACGGTTCCCCGCGGATCCAGCGAAGCGCGTCCAACGCGTTATTGCACTCATCGGATTGGCATCCGTTGGGCATTTGTCCAATGTGCCATGTACGCAAGAAAAGAGCAATAAGTAGCAGGAGAACGAGGAGGGCGAACTCAGTGCGGGGATGGAGGGGAGCGTGCATACCATATTGCGTGGGCGGTGTTGGTGGACTTTCTTCTCCACGTCCCCGTCCATCCCACCACGTGCCCAGGAGGATAAGGGCAGTGCTGACCAACCAGAGGACAAGGGGCCATCCGGTGTACACGTCTGGTCGGAGCCAAAAGCCTAAAAGGGCCAGGGCCCCTAACGTGATACCCAAGCCGGTCAGCACGAGGGCATTTTGTCGCCAGGGGGAGCGAGCCGGTAACGCAGGCCAGCGATCTGGGGGCCAGGCAGCAATAATGAATATGCCCCCTGCGAGGAGGTAAAGGAAAATCGCATCCCGCAGTACTGTATCATCTGCCCGGGCGACAGTTTCGGCCCAAAAGGCTACGACAATGGCGAGCACAAGCAACGAGAGACGTTTCATGGGCCCCTTCCTGTGCAGCAATCAAGGTGAGCATGAGATCTGTTCCCTCATGCGCTCACCGCATTTTATATGTTTCAGCAAAAGGGGACAAGATGTGGTATTAATCCGCTCGCCACGTCACTAATCGGTTGATATGCTCTTGAATGGCTTTTTCGTCCTTTTCTGTGAGATGGCCGCGAAATTCGACAATTCCTATCAGTTCGTATGGACTGTCGGAGAAAACGTGTTTTAACACCCGTCCTACAACTCCGGCCCAGCCGTGAGCCGAGAGGATGAGAACAGGTTTAGCATAAGCTGCCTTGTGTACCATTTCGTCCACCACGTGGCGCATGATGGGGTACACATCCGATTCATAAGTCGCAGTGCCTAAAACGACGGCCTGTGCGTCGGGCAATGCACCGATAAATTCGGCCAGAGCATCATGGTGGGTATCCACCCAGCGGAAGACCTCCACGTTCATCCCGTGCCCTTTTAACGCGTCAATGGCTACCTGAATGGCCCGTTCTACGTGCCCGTACATGGAAGTATAAGCAACAACCACCTTGGTAGGGGTAGGCGTTCCAAGCGCCCAATCTCGATAGGCTTGGTATATCTGTTCAGGATGGTGGCGCCATAGCAAACCGTGGGCCGGGAGGATGACTTGTGGTGCTGGTTGAAGTGTTTCTAACTTGCGGAAGTTCTTTGGCACATACTCCTTATAATGTCCTACCACGGTGGCAAAATACTTGCGAGATAGAGGAAGCATGGCTTTTACTGAGGCCGGCTCGTCAAATACTGTGTCGGGAATCCCAAAGCCGCCAAAAATGTCCCCAGTGAGGAGATACCCCCTATCCGGCATATGCGTAACCATTGTTTCCGGCCAGTGGAGCCAGGGGGTTTGGTAGAAAACCAGACGTTGTCCCCCAATTTCCAGCGTGGTTCCGTCCTTAATGGCGTGAAACTCTGGGGTTAAGCCGTACAGTCCCTCAAGTAATCGTTTTGTGAAGGGGTGTCCCCACACAGATGGGGGATGTGGCAATGCCTTGAAGAGGTGGGGAATGGCTCCGCTGTGATCCGGTTCCATGTGGTGAATAACTAGGTGGTGAATCTCCGCTGGGTCAACGATTTTGAACAGCGCTTGCAAGTATTCCTCAGCATAATTTGCTTTGACTGTGTCAAACAACACCGCGCCCTTGTCGGTTTTAAGCACATAGGCATTGTATGTAATACCTTCAGGAATTTCCCAGAGCCCTTCAAAATACCGAATGGTGTAGTCGTTTACCCGGATAAGAAAGAGGTCCTCATCAACAGCCTGCACCTGAATGACATCCATTGTTCTTTCCCCCTCGGGATATTCTAACTTTTTCTTTTGGTGTAGCGTACTCCTAACCTATTAAATTGGGAAATTGGGCTGTTGATTTGGACCTCTTGTGGAGCAAGGTGTTCTTTAAGTAATCATCTTCGTTGCTTCTGCCAGGTTGAGTTGGTTGACGCGGCGAATACTGGGCCACGCGGAGAGAATCATCACCAGCAAAATACTCACCGCAGTCACCAGGTAACTGGCAGGACGGATGTAGACATTGAAGTAAAACAAATCCGAACTGAAGGTTTTGCCCATCTCCACGGTCACCCACGTGCCTATCAGGATGCCTGGGGCCAGCGTGATGAGCCAAATAATCAGACTTTCTAACGTAATCATACGGCTTAAGAGGTTGCCGCCTGCCCCCAGTGCCCGCATGGTGGCAAACTCCCGTTGGCGTTCCAATACGCTTACTGTCATGGTATTGAAAAGCACGGCCGCGGCCATTACTACCGCAAAGGCCATGAGAATGCCCATAATAACATAGAATAAGCCCATTAACTTTCGCCAGTCCGTTTCCACGTCCTTTTTGTACTGGACGCTGTACGCTCCTGGCATCGCGTACAGTCGCTTTTTGACTTCACGGACGTGATTGGGTTCCACTTTGAGCGTGAGCGTGTTGAACACTCGAATGGGCGCCGCCATCATTTTTTGAGCCTGATCCAACGAAATGTAGGCGACTGATGCCATCAGGTCCTCACTAGTGGCTCGCAACGTTAGCGTGGCCGAGCCGTATCCTGTCTCCAGAGTGACCTGGTCTCCCACCTGAATGCCTAACTTCTCGGCTACTGCAGGCGTGGTTACCAGGGAGTCGGGGCCCAGTGCTTCTGTTAGCGAGAGGGAACCGCGAAGTGGAGGGACATGAAGCGTGTTTTGAGGGTCTATAGCCATGAGTAAGATATCCTGTGTGTGCTCCGGCGTTTTGAGTCGGGCGGGGAGTTGAATCATGGGGGTTACCTCAGTCACTCCTTCCCACCCTTGCACCTGCTTCAGTACATCAGGCATCAAGGGGCGGTTATATGTAGCCTGCAAATCCCATTGTTCTACGTCGCGGAACATGCGGAGGAGCAAGAAATTCATCGAATCAATCATCCCCCAACTAGCCAGGATAAGGATAAAGGCGAAAATCACACCCAGCGCAGTGCCCAGTGAGCGACGCCGAATACGGAAGACGTTACGCAAACTGAGACGGACCCAAGTGCGCAAAGGAATCCAGCGTTCGACGAAGAGACGGCGGCCACGAACCAGCGCGGTGGCTGGATCCAAGCGGATAGCTTGCGCTGGAGGAATGCGAGCCGCTCCTCGGGCAGGGCCCAAACTCCCGAGCACTAAAATGACGGCACTGGTGGTCAGGCTAATGAGGAGTAAGTCTAGGTGGAACCGAGTTTTAATAATAGGGATACCCAATTCATTCGCATAGGTTTGGGTGATGAGTCGTTCCAGGGGGAGCCCTAAGAGAATGCCTAATAGCGCCCCTAAAAGGCCAATGGCCAGAGCGAAAGTTAGGTAATGCAGCAGGACGGAAGCGTTACTGTATCCTAGAGCTTTCATCACCCCGATTTGGGGTTGTTGAGTGCGCACTTCTCGGCTTAGCATAATGTATACGGACATGGCTGCTACTAGGAGGATAAGGCCCGGCATTAAATGCGCGATCTCCCGAAACCCTTCCAAGTCCATGTGAAGCCCTTCGTTGGAGGGTTGGTGTTCTTGAGTGGTTACACTCATCAGCCCATAGGGTTCCAGTTGCTTGCGAACTTCCTGGATAACCTGGTCTCGATCCGCCCCTGCCGCGAGCAAAATATCCACATCATTGATAGTATCCGGGGCCTGGGCTAATTGCTGGACATCCTTCAAAGGAAGGAAGAGTACTGCAAAGGTACGTGCAGAAGGCAGAAGTTCCTGGCGGCTTGGGGTCACTATCAAGTATTCGGGACTAACAGCAATGCCTGCAATCTTCAGGTGTAAGGTATGACCATCCATTAATGGCGTTACTTCATCCCCGGGGTGAAGGTGATAGAATTCCGCAAAATGGGATTCGACAATGGCTACGTTTCTCTCCTGGGGGTGAAAATAGCGTCCTTCCAGCAGGAGGATGTCGTTGACCCGGGGGTGCCGTTCGGAAGGTATTCCGATAAGACGTGCCCGAATGGGATCACCGTTGGGGAGAAGATACCCTGTATCCACAATAAGGCGGGCTTCAACTGTTTGAACGCCGTCTACTTGTGCGATGTCCGAGAGAATTGTGGTGGGTGCCGCCTGAATTCGGAACGTGACATCCGCGAAGTGGAGACGGTCATACGTTTCCTGGTAGGATGTGCCCAGGTCGCGATACGCGCCTAGAGAGGCTATATAGGTGGCAATGCCCAGGGCGATGATAACGGCCAATGCCAGTGTTAGTGTCCAGGAACGGCGTAAGTCGCGGAAGGTTTTACGGGTCAGTGTGCGCATAGGACCTCCTCGGAATGTTCCGGTGTACCTTGTTCCCTTACCACTCAATCTCCTCAACAGGCTTGGGTTCGGGATTGCTTACAATCTCCGCAATGCTGCCATCATGCAGGCGCACCACTCGGTCGGCTAAGGGGGCGATGGCTGTGTTATGGGTGACCAGTACCACTGTAGTCCCTTGTTCGCGGTTCAAATCGCGCAAGGCTTGGAGTACCCGTCGTCCTGTAGCTACATCCAGGTTTCCTGTGGGTTCGTCGCACAGAATCACCGGCGGTCGATTGGCTAGGGCACGAGCAATGGCAACCCGTTGTTGTTCGCCACCGGATAACTGCGCGGGAAAGTGGTCAGCCCGGTTGGAGAGCCCTACGAGAGCCAGGAGTTCTTCCGCGCGCCGTCGTACTTGCTCCCGGTCTTTTTCCACCAGTTCCAGCGCGAACTCCACGTTTTCTCGCGCGGTCAACGTAGGAATTAGGTTGAAGAATTGGAACACAAATCCCACTTTGTGTCGCCGATATCGGGTCAGCGCGTTTTCATTGTATTGGGTAATATCTTCACCATCTACGATGATTCGTCCCTGGGTAGGGCGATCCAATCCCCCGATGAGGTTTAGCGTGGTCGTCTTGCCCGAGCCTGAAGGTCCTAACAGGACGATAAATTCCCCGCGGGCGATGGTCAGGTGAATTCCTCGCAGCGCGTGGACAACGATTTCGCCCATGGGGTAATCCTTGGTGACATTCTCTAGCACGATCAGTGGCGTTGAAGTCATGGTGTGTTTTTTCCTCCCTTTCGTATAAACGAAAGTGTACGGAATTCTCAATCTCCGTGTCGTTGAGAACCCGTTTCATTCCCGCTTCACTGTAAAGGCCACCACCGGGTGTTCAGCAACAAAATTTCGGACGTCCTCCTCTGAGCGGATGGGAGGATATCCGAACATTCGGCCCAACATTTCTATTTCTTTGGGGTGGCGTTTCATAAACGCGGAAAGTACGCGTGTGCCTTCATCTACAGGGAGAACCCGTGCCAGCGCGGGCATTCGGCGTTGTCCAACGGTGATAAACACATCCGGATGGACTTGGATATTGCGAAACCAATCGGCTCGTTTTCCAAAGCCCGAGACCACATAATATGTATCGGTGGACGGATCGTGGTGTACTACCTCAACTACTGTGTGATACGTGCGTCCACTTTTGCGGCCTCGGTGTTCCAGGAGCAAAAACCGCTTACCCAGAAGCCAGCCCAGCCGCCAGCGGTACAACCATATCGGCGCCCGGGCCAACTTGCGCCAGATTCCTTGATGCGGATATGGGATAGGCATTTCTCACCTCGCTTCCTGCTGCATACTTCGAATGAACATTTCCATGCCATATTGGGCTTGTTCGGCCAGGTCTACATGATCCGGATCCACTACCCAGAGGAGGATGAGTCCTTCAAACAAACCAATAATGCTCTGGGCCATAGCATTTGCGTTCACGTCCGGCCGAAATTCTCCGGAGGCGATTCCTTCTTCGATCAGGCGGGTAAGATCTTGCCGGTAAATCGCGTAATATCGGCGTAAGGCTTCCCGTACGTTCTTATTACGCGCGGCCAGCGCGTAGAATTCAAAGGCTATGGGGGCGAGGAAGTGTAAACTCAGCACGTGGCGAGTGCTGGCTTCCACGAGATGGCGCAACCGTTCTGCTACTGGGCCATCTCCTGCGAGCACTTCCTTAAGTGCTTCTACTTCTTGGGAGAATATACGGTCCAGAATGGCCGCGATAATGGCATCCTTGCTTCGGTAATACCAGTACAGGGTGCCCTTGCTTACGCCGGCTTCTTGAGCGATATCGTCCATCCGGGCCTTGTGAAATCCTAGCCGCGCGAATACACTTTGCGCCGCCTCTATAATTTGTGTCCGTCGTTGTTCACTCACGTTCGGCCGGGGCGTCATTTTCTACTCCGCGTTCTTTCTACCCTTACCATCTCTCTTTATCTGCACATATAATCGACTGACTAGTCAGTCAATTATATGTCGAGGAGAGGAAGAGGAGCAAATTAGAGCACACCTTTGCGAATTCCGGCGTGGAATCAACACGCATTGCAGGCCTTGATGGGGGCTACGTCGGTGAACTCCGGCGATAAACAGAGCATGGTCGTAGCGGAGTCTGTGCGCGTAGCCGTTTCACGCGGGTTGTTGCGGGAAAGGTGTGTTCCCTGGTTCAAGGCCAGAGGTGGGCTTTATGCTCCCCCCACTGTAAAGGTGTGTTCCTTTCTGGGAGTTTCTTGCGTTAGTACAGTGCCGGTAAATAGTAGAGGTAGTTAATCCGAAACGGGATATTGTGGCCTCCCCAGCCGGTTTTGTAATACTTCATCTCCAAACTTGTTCGCATGGTAGCCTGACAGGGACGGGTAGCGCGTAGGGTAACAGTTTTGCTTATAACCTCGTACCCACCGATTCCTTGAGGATAACTCCAATACAGGTAGCGATCAGTTGTGATAGTTGCACCTCCAGAATCTAAAACCTGTTGACATTGGGGTTCGTATCGCATTCCTATGCGTACTAAATCCGGAATTGGGAGTGGACTGGTGGATGTAAAGGAAAGGTGGAAGCGCATTATTTCACCGGTGTGGAAGGCTTTTCCCTCTTCCGGCGGTGCTAATTGAGCATCCATTTGAAATGGTGGTGAATAATGCTTTTCTCGGTATATGGGACCTACGCGGTACATTTCGCCCACTGTTCCGGCGTGGGCTTCAACGCAGTACGTGTACACGCCAGACACGTTTAAGGTGTGTTCGTCAATGATTTCACCACGCCCGGCCGGATTACCGTCTGATTCGTCGATAAGGGTGCCGTCAGGCCCATATAGACGCAACGCGAAGTCCGTTGTGTTATGATGTTTTAGGGGGTCACCGTTTAATGCAAGGAGGAGGGTGGCGTCTTTGTCACCGTATAGAGCAAAACAATCACGGTCTGTTTCTGCATCCACACGCCCCAAATGGCTTATGCTGGAGGTGTTGGCTGTGGCGAGTGTGTTATTGGGTTCCTGCTCGGACCTGTCTACCATGGGTAAACTAAATACGTGGAGCATGTATCCGTCAATAATGTCATTGTGCCCTTGTTCGCTTACACGGATGTAATGCTCACTTCTGCCCTGATAACGGTGCCATGCTACAAATATGCCCTTGTGCCAAGCACCATCATTCTCCCCTAACACGGTGTTCCCGTCGGGTGCAAGCACGGTCAGTGCCCCGTCCCAACTGTGCTGGGAAGCGGTTACATCAAGTAGCGCAATTGTCCCCCACCCTGTGCCCATGCCGGGAATAGCAAAATAGTCCACATCCCCGGCTGGGTTGATATCCCCGACAACGGTTCCAGGAGATCTCAGAGAATTTGCTTGCGCTGGGGTATCGTTAGGTTCTTGTTCTTGGATCACTGGGGCGGCAAAGGTTAATCCTGTGAGGGTAACACTAATCACTAAAAGGAGGATCCATCGTTTGAGGAGGGTCATAAGAGACTCCTTTCATGTGTGTCGTCACAATTTACACGAACCAGTAGAGTGCTTTAGGGAAGAAGGGGCTACACTCGGTAGGGAAATTGTACCATAAGGGTGACGTTGGCGGAATTCCGGTTTAAGGAGGATGGGCAACTTTTCAAGGCGGCCAGGATGCCTTTCCAAAGTTCAGCGAAGAAGGTAAACCAGGGTAAAATGTCTGATAATACGGACAAAGGCTTGGCCGGGCTCAGGGAGTGAGGCCTGCACGTTCGTGACGTTGGGATGGTTCTCGAATAACTGGGGTAGGCCGATGAGAGCACATCAAATACGGGTCCTGATAGTAGATGATCAACGCTTAATGCGAGATGGATTACGCACGCTTCTGGAGTTGGAGCCGGATATCAAAGTCGTCGCGGAAGCCGGCGATGGTGAGTCCGCTCTCCAGGCGTACGCAAGCCATCATCCGGATGTGGTATTGATGGATGTCCGCATGCCGGGCATGGATGGGGTGGAGGCCACTCGGCGTCTCCTCGCTCGATGGCCTGAGGCAAAGGTTATTATTCTAACAACGTTCGATGATGATGAGTACGTGTTTGAGGGGTTGCGCGCGGGCGCTTTGGGGTATTTGCTTAAGGCCATTTCCGGGACGGAGTTGGCCCAAGCGATTCGCACGGTTCACGCGGGTGGGGCCCTCATTGAGCCTTCAGTGGCCCGCAAGGTTCTCGCTGAGTTTGCCCGTCTTGCCCCTCCATCCCGCCCCCCTGGTTCTGGCCTTTCTGAGCCTTTATCAGAACGCGAACAAGAGGTGCTGCAACTTTTGGCCCAGGGGCTCACTAACAAGGAAATTGCGCAACGTCTGTATTTAGCCGAGGGTACGGTTAAGAACTACGTTACCGCAATCTTGCAGAAACTTGGGGTTCGCGATCGTACACAGGCCGCTTTGCGCGCACGTGAGTTAGGGTTGGTGTGATATGTGATGTTATGCGGTACAAGATTCTAGTTGAGATAGTGGGTTGACAATGGCGTTTTTATTGCACTGGATCCACGAAGATCGGTTTCTTTATATTTCCACTTCTCACGGTGCGTTGACGTTGAATTTCGCCGGTGAGACGAACATCACGTTTGATGGAGAGGGTCGATTTGTCGGTGCCTGGCTGGACCGAGTGCGTTATCGACGTTCTTTGGATAATCGGGTATTGGCCAAACGCCAGGACCCTCAGCGACCCTGGCGCCGGTTATTTCGTTTTCTGGACCCTGAGGAACGGAATGCAGTGCTGGCCCGTGTGTACGATCTGGCCGGAGATGTGTACGAGGGGTGGGAGAGTGGGCACCTTGATGTGTCTTCATTGCCCGATCAGGCGCGCGAGGAAATTCACGCATGGTTGGAGCGTGTGAGCACGTGGACTTTGAAGCGCCTGGAATCGGAGCGCGAGCGTTTTTTACAGGTGTACAAGCCCGTGCCCATTCTTCCGCCAGACCAGTACATGGCGGTGGTGTTGCAGGCCACTGAGGGCTGTTCCTATAACAAGTGCACTTTTTGTACATTTTACAGAGACCGTCCCTTTCGTATTAAACGCCCTCCGGAATTTGCCCAGCACGTGGCCGCGGTGAAGGAGTTTCTTGGCCGTGGATTGTACATGCGACGTACAGTGTTTCTAGCCGATGCGAACGCGGTGATTATCCCTCAACGGGTGCTGCTTCCTATTTTGGAGGAGACGTTGCGGGCGTTGCCCGTGGCCCGCGCTGGTGAGGGGTGGTCTTTGGATGGAATATATGCCTTCATCAGTGCCCCCGATGCTTTACACAAAAGCGCCGATGACTTTCGGGCTATGCACGAGCGTCACTTGCGGCGAGTATATGTGGGCCTGGAAACAGGCCATGATCCTCTGCGTCGTTTTTTGCTCAAGCCGGGAACAGCCGCCGATGTTCTGGATGCTGTGCGGACGATTAAGGCTGGTGGGGTGTCCGTGGGTTTAATCTTTATGGTTGGGGTAGGGGGGCACACATACCGTGAATTTCATTTTAGGGATACCGTGGCCCTTATTCAATCCATGCCGTTAGACGCACACGACATCGTGTACGCGTCGCCCTTTGTGGCTTCCCCGGATGCTCCGTATGTGTATGACGCGGCAGAGGCGGGAATTCGGCCGATGAGTGAGGATGAGATTTGGCAGGAGATTCAGCGTTTTCGCCAAGCCCTGCGGTCCTGGGCTCGGGGACGGGGAGTTAAGGTTTCCTATTATGACATTCGGGAGTTTGTGTATTAGTGAGGAGCATGGAAAAACAGGGCTCGCGTTCGGGTTAGTAAACGCGAGCCCTGTTTTCTGTCACAAATGTTTCTTATGCCATGAGTAATTTTTCAAAGACCGGCGTTAGGTCCACCAAGGTGGTGCCATCTTCATCCGCGATGGGTTGACGTCCCGGCGGATTTTCAAAGTAGCCGGGGGTCCGCTCGGCAATTCGGTCCTCAAACGTGGAGATGTTGTGGTTGTCCCAAAATACGCCGATGGGAATGCGATCATCCCATTCCGCGGCCTTTTGCAGGAATTGGAGCATTTTCTGGTTCATTACTTCCTGGCTGGCCCCTTCTGGAATCACGGGGTCATACCCTTCTTCCTGCAAGGAGTACAAGCGCGGACGCCCAATGTCCTTCCCCGCATACCACTCCTTGGTGTGAATGTCGTTGTAAGTCGGGCAGGGCTGGATAACGTCCAGGAACGCTAGTCCAGGATGTTGAATTGCTTGGACCATGAGGTCGGCTAACCCGCGAATATCGTATGCGTATCCGCGGCCGATCCACGTGTACCCTGTAGCCAAGGCTAGCATCAAGCCGTTCACCGCGCCTTGCATGTTGGGCGCAGCCATGGCCTTAGTCCGCATACCCAGGGGCAGCGTCGGCGCGGCCTGCCCCTTTGTAAGGCCGTACACTTCGTTGTTGAACATGATGTACGTCAGGTTCACGTTACGACGGCCCGCGGCCACGAAGTGCCCCGCACCAATGCCCAGGCTGTCCCCGTCACCGCTGACGACAATTGTGTACAGTTCTGGGTTGGCCAGGCGTGCGCCGGTGGCAAAGGGTACGGGACGCCCGTGCAGGGTATGAATCCCGTAGGTGTTCATGTAATATTGGGCTTTGCCGGAGCAGCCGATGCCGCCGAAGACGGCCACCTGGTGGCGGGGTACGCCCATGCGGGCAAGGGCCTGTTGTAGCGCGCTGATGATGCCGTAGTCACCGCACCCCGGGCACCAGTCAATCGGATAATCTGGTTTATATACTTTAGGCGAAATTTTGGGTTTGGCTCCCACTGCCATTGGTTGCCTCCTTATGCTCGTTTACTCCATGGGATTGCGCACGACGATGCGTTGATCTGCCTTACCTGCGGCGATGTTCTTGAACACTTCGTACAGTGATTCGCCGGAGAAGGGACGGCCGCTGTACTTCACCACCAGGTGGTCTACATCGTAGGTGGTCTCCTGGCGGAGGAGTTGGGCCATTTGTCCGGTGTAATTGGCTTCAACCAGTACGGAGGGTTTCGCCGTTTCCAGGTAAGGGATCAACTCTTCGCCGGGGAAGGGCCACAGGATGCGGACTTGCAAGAGCCGAGCGGGAATTCCGTCGTTCTTTAGGCGTTCTATGGCTTCGAGAATGGCTCCTTTGTTGGACCCCCAGGTCAAAATGGTGAAGGAAGCGTTGGGATCCCCGTACACCTGGAATTTCTCTTCGGTGGGGATTTCCTTTTTCGCGAGTTGAATCTTGTTGCATCGCTTTTCCATCATCATCTCGCGAATAACAGGGTCCTCGTTCACCCGGCCTTCTACTGTGTGCTCAACCCCTGTGTACCAATGCGTCCCGCCTGGTTGCCCCAGGAAGGGGCGCGGGGAAATGCCCGTCTCGGTGAATTGAAAACGTGGATAGGGCTTGGTGCTCTGTTCCGCGTCAGGGCCCGGTTTGTACAGGGCTCCGCGGTCAATTTTTACCTTGGAGAGGTCAAACACGTCTACAGTTTGGGTGTAACTGGACATAGCCTTGTCCACCAGGTGGACAACAGGCACCTGATAGCGTTCCGCGTAGTTAAACGCCTGCGCTGCGTCGTAAAAGGCTTCTTCTAAGGATCCAGAAGCCATGACAATGCGCGGGAAGTCACCCTGGCCGCCACGGATGGCAAAGAGCAGGTCACCCTGGTCTGTACGGGTGGGCATACCTGTGGAGGGCCCTCCACGCTGGTAGATGGTGATGACCACAGGGGTTTCGTTGGCTCCAGCCCAACTGAACATCTCGGTCATCAGCGCGAAGCCAGGGCCTGAGGTGGCTGTGGCCGCGCGGGCTCCTGCAAGTGCTGCTCCCAGCGCCATGCCAATGGCCGAGATCTCGTCTTCCGTCTGAACCACTACCACATTGCCCTGCTGGCCATTGCGCAGCGGGAAGGTGTTGTTCGCTTCCAGGAAGAAACTCTCGTCTGTGGCCGGGCTAATGGGATAATAGGATTGGAAGGTCATACCGCCTGCCATTTTGCCCAATGCCACTGCCTGGTTGCCGTTAAGAAGTAAACGGGGCGGGTGTTCTGCTTCCACATCCATGCGAAATTGGAAGTGTTCTGTGTCCAGATTTTCCCTGACATATTCATAGGCCAACTCAACGGCCTGGATGTTCATGTCGATGATTTTCTGCCGACCAGGCCAAGTTTTTTCGATTCCCTTAATAACGTATTCTTTGGGGAACTCTAACAGTGCGGCCGAAATGGCAACGGCTAGTGTGTTGAGCGTGCGGTCGGCAATGGCCTTGGGAACCCCCAAGCGCTTGCCCAACTCCTTGGTAATCTCGTCGTAGGGAACGGAGTATACCTGCACGCCGCGCTGCTTTGCATCCTCGAGCAAGCCAGCAGTTGTTTTCGGCAAGCCTTTGGCATCGAGGTAGGCCTCAATGTCAGCGCGAATGCGGTTTTCCAAGTAAATGAGACGCGAGAAAGCGACGTTTGCATCCTTGGAATTAAAGATGATAGCACCGCCGGGTACAACCGCCATCGCGTGTCGAGTGAGGCTTTCGGGTTCGAATGTGGTTAGGAGGTCTACACTCTCGCGATGGGTGGTGAGGGGGTGGTGCGCTACCCGGACGTCATAGTAACTATGGCGCCCTTTAATGTTGGAGTAATACTCACGGCGACCGAAGACGTGCAAGCCACCAATGGCACACGCCCTTTGAAAGATACCGGCCGCCGTGTCGACCCCGCTACCTTGGGGGCCACCAACTCGCCATGCTAACTCTTCAGTTTGTTTTGCCATAGGACCCTCACTTCTTTATAACTGCACATGGTGCAGTGAATGATATCTGACGCAGGCATGGGGTCTGCGCCAGAGGAATACCTAGTATTGTATGTTCGCCCACATGTATTTCAATCGGCTGGGTATTGGTTTACGTGTAGCCTTTGATTTTGGTGTGCGATTTTTGTTTTTTAAGCCACAATGTGCAAACCTTGCCTTCCCAAGGTTTGTCGGGCGTTCTCTTTATAATCACAACCAAGAATTATAACAACGGGGAGATCGGAGAGCAACATTGCAGAGAAGTCTGGCGAGTGGGAACCAGTGAGGTTATTCGATGTCTTCCAACATGTTTTCATTTTCGTCTAACGGATTTTCTTCAGTGGCTTCTACAGTTTCTTCTTCCCAGTGTAAGGCACGCCAGCGAGGGTAAATGCACTCGTGGTTGGGATCTATCATTTCCAGAAATTGGCAGAATGCGTGCAGGGCCGGGGTGTTCGGTAATCCACTGCTGTAGGCCAAGTAGAGCCACCGCTTCATTGTGACGCCTTCGATGGGCAAAATGCGCACACGTCCCAGGGCTACGCACCGTTCCGCGGCCACTCGAGAGACAAATCCTAAACCAATTCCCTCTTCCACGGCCATGATGACCGCTTCTGAGTTCCCCAGGGTAAGCACTGTCTCCAGTTGTTCTACATCCATACCCACTAGATCGAGGGCCTCTTTGACGGCCATGTACGTGCCTGATGTGGATTCACGCATGACATAACGTTCTTGATACAGTTCTTGGGGAGAGATATACCTACGTTCAGCCCATGGGTGGTGAACCGGTACAACTAATACTATTTCGTCCTCGAAGAAGCGGCGGTAGTGTAGCCGACGGCGTTGTAAACGCGCGCTCATTATGCCCATGTCCACTTCTCCGGCCAGAAGCCATTCAACCACTTGCTCGCGCGGGGCTACTCGTACCGTTACCTTCACCAGGGGATATCTCTGGCGGTACATGGCCAATAAGCGTGGAAGCACGTATTTCCCGGAAGTGGTCGAACACCCGACTATGAGGTGTCCCACAATTTTACCGGAGAGGGTGAATGCCACCTCTTCCATGTGTTTACTGGCACGTAAAAGTTCTCGTGCCAAAGGGAGCAGGGCTTCCCCTTCAGGACTTAGTCGGATTCTGCGGCCGTGGCGTTCGAAGAGGGAGACTCCCAGGTGCTTTTCCAGGGCCTGGATGTGTTGGCTTACGGCCGGTTGACTCATGTGCAGGCGTCGCGCGGCTCGAGAGAAGTTTTCTGTCTCTGCGGCTATGACGAATACGTGCAAACTGTCCAGGGATAACATAGGCACCTCGAAGTTTAGAAATAGCGATTAAACATCAGTGTTCCATTTTGGGTTCCTGTTCCCCCACTCGAACGATTTCAATTTCCCCAAAGAGACCTTTTTGTCGCACATCGACCTCGCCCTGCTTGATGAGTTCGAGGACAGCGAGGAAGGTGACGATGATCTCCTGGCGGTGGCGACTGCGCCGCAATATGTGCGTCAAGGCAATGCGAGTGTTACGCTGCAGGACATCCCGAAGTTCACGGATTTTGTCCTGGATGGTGACGGTGTAGGGTGTAACAACGGTGGCTTCAACGGGAATGTCTTCCTGTTCCTCCAATACCCGACGCATGGCCGCGATCAGGTCGGCCAGGGTGAGGTCCCCTTTTTCGAGGCGTTTTTCCAGCGCGGGCGGCGGCGCTACCCGCACGTACGCGCGCAGGTGTTCCTTTTCCCGTTCACTCAGGTACTGGGCCACCATCCGAAATTGCCGGTACGCGCGCAATTGTCGGGCCAGAGCCTCTGCAGGGTCTTCTTCTTCCTCTTCCTCATGCATGGGGCGAGGCAGCAGCGCGCGGGATTTTATCTGTAGGAGCCGGGCCGCCATCGCGATGAAGTCAGCCATGAGCCCTGGGGAGACGTTCTCCGCGCGCGCGATGTACTCCAGGTACTGGTCAGTCACCCGCGCAATGGAGACCGCAGTAATGTCCAGTTCCTGGCGTTCGATGAGATAGAGTAATAATTCCAGGGGGCCTTCGAAGACGTCCAGTTTGATCACGTAGCCCGCCCCCGCTGTTCCTGCCACCTGCACACGGTTGAGCATGAGAACAGTATAGCAGAAGGGAAAGCAGGGGGGAAATGGGGGAAATTGCAAGAAATTTGCGAAGTTTTTGTCATGTGGAAGGCAAAATATTTTGTTAGACTAAATGTGTCCTTGAAGGTTTGGGCCATGGCGGGCTTTATGCTTGTTATCTAAATGTACTGTTTGCATTTGTAGGCCCTTCTTTATGTAGTGCTTCCTCAAACAGTTAAATCCTCATATTAGGAAGACAAGGGACTTCTCTCTTGTAGAGTGTAGGGTAACAGTGGGGTAAATATCCTTTGTAGGGAAAAGATATGGCTACTGAAGAAGTTGCTTTGAACGATAAGAAAGTTCAGCCTAAAACTGTAGTCCTGGGGCGAGTTACTCGAATATACCCTTCTGGGGTATGGGTACAGTTGCCTGACGGCCAGAAGGGGTTTATCAAGCGGCGTGAACTTTCCTGGAGTGCGCGTCCTCCACATCCTCACCACATTGTGCGTAAAGGCGAAGAAATCTCCTGTTATCTCCTCAGTTATGATGAAGAACGTTCCCGATGGAATGTGAGTCTCCGACGAGCATTGGGTGATCCCTGGAACGCATTCCTGAAGACCCACCAGGTGGGGATGGCCATCAAGGGCCGGATAGTGAAAGTGATGCCCTTCGGGCTCTTTGTGGAGATCGTAGAGGGAGTTGAGGGGTTGATTCCGCGGAGCGACCTCCACTTAGATGAGGATGAAGATTTGGAACAGCATTTCTGGGTAGGAGATCATGTGGGGGCCGTCATCACCCACATTGATCCGGAACGCCGCCGTGTGTCCCTGAGTTTGCGTAAGTTCCAGGCCCTCCTTGACGCTGAGACCCAGAAAGAGTACCTGGAGAAATCTGCTGAGGTCACGCTGG